>LHCFR01400__coassemble_772_pt1 | contig 84261 bp, 74 predicted proteins | sample LHCFR01400__metabat2_low_PE_032 | metagenome-assembled genome bin LHCFR01400
TATTATACATTTGGTCAGGGCGAACCGCTTGTTTTGCTGCATGGAAACGGAGAAAGCAGCAAATATTTTGCCGGCTGTATCCCATATTTATCGCATTTTTATCGGGTCATTGCCGTGGACAGCCGCGGGCATGGGCAATCCGAACGCGGTATGGAAAAATTAAATTTTGACCGCATGGCCGAGGATTTGCATATTATTTTTGATACATTGGGATTGGAAAAAGCCCATGTGTTAGGATTTAGTGACGGTGGAAATCTGGCAATTAAATTCGCGCTGCTATATCCACAGCATGTGGACAAGCTGATTTTGAACGGTGCGAATGTGTCTTTACGCGGGGTTGTGCCGTGGGTACAACTTCCGGTATATCCAGCAATCGGCGTGCTGTCTGTGCTGTCGCCGTTTCACGCCAATCTGCGCAAAAAGCGCGATGTGTTGGGGCTGATGGCGCATGGATACGGCGTGCGCTTGCGCGATTTGCAGCTGATTGAACAGCCGGTTTTGATGATTGTGGGTGACCATGACATGATTTATGCCGAGCATACCCAGCGCATGGCCGAGCAGATGCCCGATGTACAGCTTGCGGTTTTGAACGGCAGTCATTTTATTGCCGCTGAGTCTCCAGCACGGTTTTGCCTGAATTGTTTGAAGTTTTTGCGTGGAGAAATCGTACCGGATGCCGTGGCGTGGGAATGGTCTGTTTGTGACGAAAAAGCCAATCGGTGAAGTCAAAAAGAGAGACGTTGTTTCTCTTTTTTGTGTGCAAGAAAGGAAAAAGCGCACCCAAAGGTGCGCTTTTCCTTGAAAAAGAGAAAGAGAAGGTAGAGAAAAGGGATAATAGCTATTTGATGCAGCACGCAAGCGTAAGGCTTGCGGCCAATCTATTTGGAAACGGTCAAAAGACCGGAATTGGGTTACTTCTTACGGGAACGATAACGATTGTAAATCGAAGCACCCGGTGCATAACAAGCAAGCTGTGCCTGTGCAAGACCGGTCAGAAAACTTGCAAATTTCATCACAAGATACGTCCTTTCGCTGTTTTTTTTACTGTCCATATGATACACCCGAAAGCTGTAAATTGCAACGATTGACTTGTACCAAATACATAAAGTACAAAAGAAAATTTTATGCACTTTTTACAAACAAGATGTTGTGAGAAGGCAAAGAAAAATTCTCCCCGATTTTTGACAATCGCTTTACACGAATGAGAGAACAAGGATTCAGGAGGAACAAACATGGAGCAAGTACAGATAGAACGTCTTTTACATACACGCTTTGCAAAAAATTTGCGCAATCCTTTCGTGCAAGCCGTGCAGCAATATCAGTTGATTGCACCCGGCGATTCAATTGCCGTGTGTATTTCGGGCGGCAAAGATTCTGCGCTTTTGGCGTTGTTGCTGCGCGACTATCAGAAGCATAGTGGAGTTCCATTTACCTTGACCGCGCTTGCCATGGACCCCGGATACGATGCAGTCAACCGCCGCCAGATTGTGCATAATTTGGCACAGTTGGGCTTGCAAGTGCAGATGTTTGAAACCAATGTGTTACAGGTGGCGGGCAATCACGCACCGGAAAATCCCTGTTTTTTGTGCGCCAAGATGCGCAGGGGCTATTTGTATGCCGAAGCGCAAAAGCGCGGGTGCAATAAGATTGCGCTGGGGCACCACTATGATGACGCGATTGAGACCGTACTCATGGGGCTTATCTATGGCGGGCAGATTCAAGCCATGCTGCCGCGGCTGCAAAGCGCCAATTATGAGGGGATGGAACTGATTCGGCCTTTGTATCATGTGCGAGAACGCGCGGTATCCGAGTGGGTCACGGCAACCGGTTTAACATTTCTGCCCTGTGCTTGTCCGGCACATACCAAGGAAGGAAACACCAAACGCGCCGAAATCAAGGCGTTGATTGCCGAACTTGCCGCCAAAAATCCGCAGATTGAGGCAAATTTGCTCAACGCGGTCAAAAATGTGGATACGGCGAAGGTGTTGGGCTGGCGCGACACCAACGGGCGACACAGTTTCCTTGACCGTTTTGTGTGACGATTTTGTGTACGCCGTTGTTTTTTTATTCCAAAAATGCTATAATAAAAAATAGTCGTCTGTGCGGTGTGCGCACAGCGGTCAAATGCAAACGGTATGTACAGCATATCATGTAAAGATAAGGGAGTTTATGAGGAATGATTAAGACATTTGGTAAGCGAATTGCAGCCATGGTCGTCGCTTCGGCAGTCGTTGCCGGCGTTACCGTGACTTATGGCATCCCAAACATCAAGTACAAAGAAATCAAGTCGTCTGAACCGGTGGTCATGACCGTCAACGGCGACGAGATTCACATGGATGAGTTCCGCGCATATCTCAAATATAACAAGTCCTATATGGAAAATATGCTCAGCTATTACGGCATGGATGATACCATCTGGTCTGACCCGACGATGGGTGAAATGATGGTCGGTCAGCTCTTTGAGTCGGCTAACCAGCAGGCCATTGAGATTCACACGGTCAAGCAGGAGTTTGAAAAGCTGGGACTTAAACTCAGCCGCGAGGAGCGCGAGCAGGCACAGCAGGAGAAAATGGACACCATCGAGCAGATGGGCGGTCAGGAACTGTTTGAACAGTGGTTGCAGAGCATCGGCTACAATGACACGATGTATGACAACACCATTGCAATCTCCAAGTATGCAAATGCCATTCAGGACGCTTATTACGGCGAAAACGGCACCAAGACCAACACACAGGCGATTGTAGATAAGTTCAATGAAACCTATCTGTGTGCCAAGCATATCTTGGTGCAGTCGATTGACGGTTCGGGCAATCCGCTGACCGGTGATGCGCTGGCAGCCGCACAGAGCAAGGCACAGGAAGCACTGGAAAAGGTCAAGGCGGGCGAGGATTTTGACACGCTGATTGCACAGTATAACGAAGACCCCGGAATGGAAATGTACCCGGAAGGCTATGTATTTACCGAAGGCGAAATGGTAGATGAATTCTATCAGGGCACAAAGGCATTGGAGCCGGGACAGACTTCGACCGAACTGGTCGAGAGCGGATACGGCTGGCACATCATCCAACGTGAACCGCTGACCGCAGACCAGCTCAATGATACCATTCGGGAGCAGTTGGTGCAGGAGATTACCGGACAGAGCTTTGTAGACGAGATTCAGAACTTAATGAGTGAGGCCGATGTGCAGTATACCGACACATATGGCGAAAAGACTTATGATAATCTGATGCAGATTCTGGGCAACTCCACCACGGAAAATACCGAAGATGCCGCACAAGAGGATGCAGCGCCGTCTGAAGATGCTGCACAGCAAGAACAAGCAGCCGAATAATGTATGAAAAAAGGTCATCCGAATTTATCGGATGACCTTTTTGTGTATCGGGAAGAACGGTCAAAGCGCCTGTGCCCAATCGGCTTCTTTGAATCCAACTAGAACGGTATCCCCATCCACGACAATGGGACGCTTGACCAACATGCCGTCAGAAGCGAGAAGCGCAAACTGCTCGTCCTCGCTCATTTGGGGCAGACGGTCTTTTAAGTGCAGTTCCTTGTATAGATTGCCGCTGGTGTTAAAAAACTTCTTGAGCGGCAAACCGCTTTTGCTGTGCCACAGGCGCAGCTCATCTGCCGAAGGGTTGTCGGTCTTGATATCGCGCACGGTGAACGATTTGCCCTGTGCTTCCAGCCACTTTTGTGCCTTTTTGCAGGTGGAACATTTGGGATAGCATACAAACAACATAAGGGTCACTCCATTTCAAAATTATCTATCAGTTGGCGGTTTGTCCAGTCGCCTGCGTTTGTGCATACTTATGCACCAATGTCTGTGCCATTTCCATCGGAGTTTCGCCCGCGTTCAGGCGCAAGGATAAATAGGGCTGACTGCCTGCATTGAGCAGCAGACGGCCGGAAAAGGCCTTGTCACCGCACAGCACAGACAACCGGCGGAAATCGGTTTGTGCGAAGGTGATGAGCAGACGACCGGCACTTTGTTTGATTTCGGTCACGCCTTGGTCGCCAGCCTGCGCGCGCAGCAGCGCAATGTCGAGCAGGGCGACTGCTTCGGCGGGCGGCTCCCCATAGCGGTCAATCAGTTCATCTAACAGGTCGCTGCGGCCTTCCTCCGAGCGGATAAGCGCGATACGGCGATAGAGGTCAACGCGCTGGCCGGGGTCAGACACATATTCAGCCGGCAGATTGGCGGACAGGGTAAGCTCGGCCGCACATTCGACGCGCTGGGGTGGTGTTTCGCCCTTTTCTTCGAGAACCGCTTCTTCCAGCAGCTTTAGATACAGGTCATACCCCACGCTCATCATGTGTCCGGACTGTTCGGGGCCGAGCACATTGCCCGCGCCGCGGATTTCCAAGTCACGCATGGCGATTTTGAAGCCCGAACCGAATTCAGCAAATTCGCGGATGGCAGACAGGCGTTTTTGGGCGATTTCGGACAGTACCTTGCCGCGGCGGAAGGTCAGATAAGCAAAGGCGCGGCGGCTGGAGCGTCCGACACGGCCGCGAATCTGGTGGAGCTGTGCAAGCCCCATGTGGTCGGCATCTTCAATAATCAGCGTGTTTGCGTTGGGGATGTCGATACCGGTTTCGATGATGGTGGTACAGACCAGAATATCCAGTGCGCCACCGTTCATGTCGTTCATCACGTTCGCCAGTTCGCGCATGTGCATTTTGCCGTGGGCAATGCCGATGCGCGCGTCGGGGAAGTCTTTTTGCAGCCGCAAGGCGGTGCGCTCAATCGATTCGACATAGTTGTGCAGGTAATAGACCTGCCCGCCGCGCGCCAGTTCGCGGCGAATGGCATCGTTTACAATCGCGTCGTTGTATTCCATCACATAGGTTTGCACCGGCCAGCGGTCGTGCGGCGGCTCCTCAATGGCGGACATATCTCGAATACCGGATAACGCCATGTTGAGGGTACGCGGGATAGGGGTAGCCGACAGTGTGAGCACGTCCACTTGCTTGGATAGTTCTTTTAAGGTTTCTTTGTGGCTGACGCCAAAGCGCTGTTCCTCATCGATGACCAGCAAGCCAAGGGCATGGAATTGGATTTTCTTGTTGAATAGCTTGTGCGTGCCGATGATAAGGTCAATCATACCGCTTTGCAGTTGGTCAAAAATCTTTTTCTGCTCGGACGCGGTTTTGTAGCGGGAGAGCAATTCAATTTTAACCGGATATCCGGCGAAACGCTGCACGGCGGTCAGATAGTGTTGCCGCGCCAGCACGGTGGTAGGCACCAGAATGGCAGCCTGTTTGCCCGCCAGAATACATTTCATCACCGCGCGCAGCGCTACTTCGGTTTTGCCGAAGCCGACATCACCGCATAGCAAACGGTCCATCGGGCGTTCAGACTGCATATCGGTCTTGATTTCGGCAATGCAGCGCAACTGGTCTTCGGTTTCCTCATAAGGGAAAGCCTGTTCAAATTCGCGCTGCCAAACGTCGTCAGCGGGGAAGGCGTAGCCCTTGCGTCGGGCGCGCTCGGCGTAAAGCTGAATCAGTCCGGCGGCAAGCTCTTTGGCGGCAGCCTTGGCGCGCGTGCGGGCGCGCTGCCAGTCGGTGCCGCTGAGTTTGTTTAATCGCACTTTTTCCGGTTCGCCACCGCCGATATATTTGGAAATCAGGTCGAGCGACGTGGCTGGGACATAAAGGAAGTCGGTGCCCGCGAATGCGATTTTGACAAAATCGCGTTCGGCACCATCTACGGTCATACGCTCCATACCAATATAACGCCCAATGCCGTGGTGCTCGTGTACGACCAAATCACCGGGGGTCAGGTCGGTATAACTCTTGACGCGGTCGCGGTTGGATTTTTTGATACGGCTGTGTTTTTTGCGGGCTTGTGCATGACCTTCGGTCAGCACAATAAAGTTTAAGTCGGGGTATTCCAGACCGGCGGACAGCGAGCCTTCAACAATGTGTACCCGACCGGGTTGGGGCAGCCGCGTGGTGATGGGCGCGTCAATGCCGTGTTCGCTGAGCGCTTCGCGCATGTTGTTGCAGCGTAGTTCAGAACTGCACACGACACACACGGCACGGTTTTGTTTGAGAAAGCCGGCAATGTCTGCGGCTGCCATGTCGAACGAGCCGCCAAAGGCGTTCATTTGATTGACCGCAAAGCTAACCAGTGTTTGGGGTGCCAGCTCGGACACGGTGTTTAAAAAGGTGTCCAGCCGTACCACCATGCGGCTAGTCAATGCGCGGCACAGGTCGGCAAAGTCCAGTGCAAAGGCATCGGGCTGTTGGGGTAGTTCGCCGCGCTCGGTCAGGGCTTCGAGGTCGCCCGCCAGCCGCAGGGTGTAGCCGTGGACGGCTTCGCGCAGGCGTGGAGTGTCGTCAATCAAAAAGATGGTGTCGGCGGGCAAATAGTCGAGCGGGGTTGCCGCGTCGGGATAGATGAGCGGTAAATATTTGTCGGCGGCAGGGAGCGACAGGGTTTCGGTCAGGCGCTCGCGGTCGCGCTCCAGATTGCGCACAAGGTCGGGGTGTTGCTTTTTGCGCCGGTTGTGTCCGGCCTGTTCGAGCGCCTTGCATAACCCGACAACGCCGCCCGGCGCACAGGCGGGAAGCGTCTCCATACACGGCAGACAGGTCAGCGTTTGCAGTTGGTCGCCACGGCGCTGAGAGCCGACATCAAACAGCGATATGGAATCAATCTCATCGCCCCAATATTCAATACGCGCAGGAGCGGGAGCGCGTGGGGGAAACACGTCCAAAATGCCGCCGCGCACCGAGAATTGTCCCGGGCCTTCGACCTGTACGCCGCGCTGATAGCCTGCCATCACCAAGCGGGTGGTCAGGTCGGACAGCGGGGTCAAATCGCCCACCTGAATGGTCGGTGTCGCCGCGTGCAGGGTTGAGGGCGACAGCGTTTTTTGCACCAGTGCACCGGCAGACATGGTGATAAGGGGGGCGGTGCCCAGCGCGGAAAGGGTGGCGATACGCGCCTGTTCGTATTGGCGCGACATGCCTTCCATGCCCGCCATAGTCAGTTCACGGGCGGGCAGATGCACGACGGGCAGTTCGGAAAATGCCTCCAAGTCACCTGCCAGCCGTAAGGCGGCGTTGTCCTCGTCGGTCAGCAGGCAGACCGGGCGCGAGGTTTCCAGCCGCAGGGCGGCAGACAGTTGCGCTTTTGCGGCAGGGGGTAAACCGACCGCTAACGCGGGGGATAGATTTTTGCACACCGCGGAATACAACTCTTTGTACTCTTTTAGGTTTGAAATACTTAATGTAATATCTTGCATAGCAGTCTCCTGTCGAAAAATGGCGGACAAGATGGGAACAGCAAAAGGGCAGATTGTCGCAATCTGCCCTATAAATATGCGGTTTTTGTGTGTTTAATGTGCGTCGTGGCAGCTTGCGCAGTCGCAAGAGCAGCCTAAAATTTCTTCGGGGTCTTTGCCCTGCTTGCGGTAGTAGTCCGCGATAGCCGACCGGAGTGCTTCTTCGGCCAGCACCGAACAGTGCATTTTCACCGGGGGCAGACCGTCGAGCGCTTCGGCTACTGCCTGATTGGTCAGCTTGAGCGCTTCTTCAATCGACTTGCCCTTAACCATTTCGGTTGCCATAGACGAAGTGGCGATGGCAGCGCCACAGCCGAAGGTTTTGAACTTGACATCTTCAATAATGCCATCGTCCGAAACTTTCAGGTAAATTTTCATAATGTCGCCGCACTTGGCGTTGCCGACTTCGCCTACGCCGCTGGCATCTTCAATTTCGCCCACGTTGCGCGGGTTGGTGAAGTGGTCAAAAACCTTTTCGCTGTATTCCATAAGAGGTACGCTCCTTTTATTGATAGAATCCGTTTAATGATGGTGGTGGTCGTCGTGCAGGTTGGAAGCCGCAGTCAGGTCGGGTTTTCCGTTGACCCATACCGGACTCATTGCGCGCAGTCCTTCGACTACCTTGGTGACGTTCTCAATCAGGTAATCCACGTCATCTTCGGTGTTCTGCTCGCCCAGTGTCAGGCGCAGGGAACCGTGTGCGATTTCGTGCGGCAAGCCGATGGCCATGAGCACATGAGAGGGGTCAAGCGAGCCGGTCGAGCAAGCCGAGCCGGTCGAGCCGCAAATGCCTGCGTTGTCCAGTCGCAAAATCAGGCCTTCGCCCTCAATGGCTTCAAACACAAAGGAAGCCGTACCGGGCAGACGGTTGACCGGGTCGCCGGTGTAGTGGGTGTAGGGGATATTGTCCATAATACCGCGCACCAAGCGGTCGGTCAGCTTTTTGACATAGCCCATCTTTTCCGCCAGATGTTCGCCGGTTGCGTCCTCGATGGCTTGTCCCAAACCGACGATACCGGCAACATTTTCGGTGCCCGAAGCAAGGCCGCGTTCCTGACCGCCGCCATAAACCAGCGGTTCAAGCGCAATGCCCTTGCGCACATACAATGCGCCGATACCCTTGGGGCCGCGGAACTTGTGCGCCGACAGGGAAAGCATGTCAATGCCCATTTGCTGTACATCGAGCGGCATGTGCCCGACGGCTTGCACTGCGTCGGTGTGGAATACCGCGCCGTGTTCATGGGCGATTTGTGCGATGGCGGTCAGGTTTTGGATGGTGCCGATTTCGTTGTTTGCCGCCATGATGGTCACCAAGGCGGTTTGGTCGGTGATGGCCGACTTGAGCTGTTCCAAATCAACATGACCCTGTGCATCGACATCCAGATAAGTGACCGGGTAGCCTTCCTTTTCCAGTGCTTCGCAGGTGTAAAGCACAGCATGGTGCTCGATTTTAGAGGTGATAATATGTTTTTTGCCGCGTGCCGAGCGTCCCTTCACATAACCGCGAATGGCGAGATTGTCGGCTTGCGAGCCGCCGCCGGTGAAGATGATTTCGGACGGTTCCTTTGCACCGATGGCGCGAGCGACTTTCATGCGCGCTTCGGTGATAGCGCGGCGGGCATCGCGTCCAATGCGGTAAAGCGAGGACGGGTTGCCGTAGAACTCGGTCAAATACGGCTGCATGGCGTGATATACCGATTCAGACATGGGCGTAGTCGCCGCATTGTCTGCATAAACAAAACGATTCATTCTATGGTTCTCCTCCTTTGTGGAGTTTTGGTTCTGTATTTAATATACACTAAAATGGTGTAAAATATCAAGCATGAATTTGCCCAATTGCGCCCGCGAAAAATGTGCGCTTTTGGAACGAAATGTCAGGCTGGAAGCGGGCTGCACGATGGCAAAAGTGCCCTAAAAATAAGTTTACTATGTTTGTCGTTGAAATGCAATTGCTTTTACAACGAAAACTGCAAAAAGGTAAAAAAATGCCCCTGCCAAAGCAGGAGCAAAAAGTTATTAAGACGGACGCACAGCCGGGGCAGTTGTTGCCGCGCCACTGGTCAGGTCGATACGAACGGCAGCGTTATAGCTGGAAGAATTGCGTTCGTAGGTGATGGAAGCGCCGTTTTTGTTCAGCACGCAAGTCAGGGTTGTCATGGGGGCTGCGTCGGCACCCGCAAGCGAAGCTGTGCGGATAATGCTCAGCGACTGATTGGGTACCAGCGTCATATCAACGGCGGTGTAGGTGTCGGCGGTGTAGTGCAGACCATAGTTGGTGGAACCGTCTACTGCTGTGGTGGCCGACTGGTCAGACAGCTTTTGCACGACGTTACGCACTTGGCTGGTGCTGCTGCCGCGCACTAAGGTGAGTTGCTGTGCCGCCGCGCATACAAAGTCGATGGCATCGCCGTTCTTTACCGCGGTCAGATAGGCGGTCTGGTCAAGCGGCTTCATAGCCCACTTGCCCTTTTCAATGCCGATTTCGGTCAGGAAGTCGGATTTTACATACAGCTTGCCGTCTACGCGGCTGACAATGCCTTCCACGGTCAGGCTTGCCATCTTTTTCAGCAGTGCATCCACATTTTCGTCGATGACGTTGGCACCTTCGTTTGCCGTGATAGCCGTTTCAATCGCCGTGCGGTCTGCTTTGAGGTTGGCGGTAAACTGTGCGGCATCCAGACTTTCCGAGCCGGTCAGAGAACCGGTGATGGGCACGGGCATGTCGCCCATTGCCGTGTGAAAGGTCAGCGTTGCGCCGATGGCACCGGTCAGACCGCGCGGGGTAGTGGGTGCCAAGCTGTTGGCAAATCGGGTCATGGCGGTGATGGCTTGGAACTGTCCGGAAAACTCGGTCTGCATCATTTTTTCGGTGTCAACCAGCAGAACGGTCTGGGTGTCGTTGTCCCAGCCCACAGCAGCGCCCAACGCTTGCGCGGCAAAGCGCACCGGAACATAGGTGCGGCCACCCTCAATGAAGGGTGCGGCATCGGTCGAGAAGGAGCGGTCGGAACCGGCGCGGTCAACCGTGCACGCCTTGCGGCCGATGGTTAACTTTACCGTGCGGTCGCTGCGCTTGGCAGTAACCGTGCGGGTGGCATTGTCCCAGGAAACGGTCGCGCCCATCGCTTCAAAGATGGCGCGGAAGGGGACAAAGGTGCGGTCGTTGCGCATGAGCGGTTGCGCGTCAGAAAAAGACAGCGGTTGGTCGTTGAGTGTCACCTGAATCCCAGCAGCCGAAGCCGAGGGCACAGGCAAAGCGGAGAGCAGCAGCGATACCGCCAGCGCCGCCCCGCATACACGCGAAAACAAACGTTTCATAGTCAGAATACCCTTTCTTTTTTGATTCCAAATCTTTTTAACAGCAACGATTATTCGGCCAGCGCATAGATGGCGCGAATCTCGTCGGCATACAGGTCAATGTAGCTCTTGACCGGACGGGTGTTGTTTTTGGTCGTCAGTGCAATGATGTCATCATAATCGGCGGGGGTCAGACCCAATTCGGATAGATGGGTGGGCATACCGATTTCGGTAAAGTAGCGCTTCATCGCGTCTATACCAGCAGCGGCGGTACGTTCGGGGTAGTCGAAGTCCATCGGGCAATCCCAAACGCGGTTGGCGAGCTGGGCGAATTTGGCGATGTCATACTGCATGACATACTGTGCCCAAGCCGGGAACAGGACGGACAGACCGGCACCGTGAGAAACCGAATCGTGCAGCGCGGAAACCGGGTGTTCCAGTTTGTGTACCGGGAATTTGCGTGTTTTGCCGCAGCCGGTCAGGTCGTTGTGGGACAGTGAAGAAGCCCACATCAGCGTTGCCCGCGCTTCATAGTCGTCGGGGTGCTCGATGGCGATGCGGCCAGCTTCGCGCACCGATACCATCAGCGCTTCGGCAATGCGCTCGGTCAGTGCGCAGTCGCCTTCGCCGGTCAGATAGCGTTCGAGCGTGTGCATCATAATATCGACAACGCCGCAGCCGGTCTGGAATTTGGAAACGGTGAAGGTGTTTTCCGGATTGAGGAAGGCGACGAGCGGGCGCACGGTTTCCGATGTGATACCCTGCTTGACCCACGGGGTCAACAGGTCGTTTGTGATAACATCGGAGTTTGACATTTCGCTGCCCGCAGCCGAAATGGTCAGCACCACGCCGACCGGGAACACTTGGTCATCTTCGGGGTGTGTGCCGGTGGACGCATACTGCCAAGGGTCGTTACCGGTCACAAGACCCACGCCGATGGCTTTGGCTGAGTCGATGACGCTGCCGCCGCCCACGGCTAAAATAAAGTCAACCCCTTCTTTGCGGCACAAGTCAATGCCCTGATGGATGAAGGAGAGCTTGGGGTTTGGCGAGACGCCGCCCAGTTCGACATAGGACAGACCGGCTTCGGTCAGGGAAGTGGTCACCTTGTCCAAAAGTCCGGTCTTGCGCACCGAGCCGCCGCCGAAGTGCAGCAGGACGCGGGAAGCACCGCGCGCGCGCAGTTCGGTGCCGATTTGGCTTTCCACGCCGCGGCCAAAGATAACCTTGGTGGGCGCACAGTATGTAAAGTTCTGCATGGCAAAATAACCTCCTAATTTTAGGTGGCGGCAGGCTGCCGCACCGAATGGAATCTTTCCATAATCTTTATTATAGCATATTCATACGCGAACAGGGGAACATTTTGGAAACATTTGTACGTTCCCAAAAGGAAAAAGATACGTCCGTGGCCGAGGTGTCACTTTGGTGTGATTGTCCCAATAGAAACCGCGCAAAAAGCTTGCCAGCCGGTAACAAATCAAGTATAGTGAGAGAAGTAACAGACGGCAGCCTGACAGATAGGAGAGAAAAATTTTATGTATGAGTATAACCCGTTCCAGTGGATGCTGGTGTTTTATATTTACTGTGTTCTGGGATGGGTGTTTGAGTCCATCGTGGTATCAGCGCAACAGCGCCGACCGGTCAACCGTGGATTTCTGCGCGGGCCGATGCTGCCCATTTATGGCTTTGGCGCGGTCATGCTGTTACATGTGGCGCTGCCGCTCGACGGGCATCCGGTTGCCATCTTTTTTGCGGGCATGATTGTGGCCACGGTGTTTGAATATGTGGTTGGCGTATTGATGGAATCGCTGTTCAAGGTGCGCTATTGGGATTACTCCGAACATAAATTTCAGTTTCAGGGGCGCATTTGCTTGCAGTCTTCGGTGGTCTGGGGATTGCTCGCCGTCGTGCTGCCCTATTTCATCCATCGCCCGGTCGAACGCTTTTTAGAGCGGTTGTCACCGCTTGCGACCGTAATAACCGTATGTGTGGTGTCGGTGTATTTTGTGACAGATGTGATTGGTTCGGTCAAGACCGCATTGGGCTTTGCCAAGCTGTTGGAGGAAGTCGAGCGGATGCGCGCCGAAGCCGATGTGGTGCGGCAGCAGCTGGCGGCACAAGCCGAGAGAACGCGCGAACAACTGGCACAGGCCGCGCAGGAACTGCGCGCACAGGGTACGGCCGCCGTGCAGGAGAGCCGCCAGCGCATTCTGGCAGCCTCGGAAAATCAGCGCTTGCAACTGCATCTGGCACTCCGCGAAGCCGACAGCCGGCTAAGCGAGCGGGTCAAGCGGATGCGCGTAACATCCAAGTGGATGGTACGCGGCAACCCCACCTTGCGTTCTGGACGCTATCCGGCTGCAATCGAAGAACTGCGCCGCCGTCTGCGCCGCAACGGATAACAAAAAAACCGCCCAATTGGGCGGTTTTTTTATTGTCGATATCAGTCGCGGTGATGTTGATTTTTGTCGTATTGTTCCATGCGCGCATATTTCGAGCGCATCATTTGACGACGCTTTTGACGCTTGCGGCGAATACGAAGCATGTAAACCGTGATGTACAGCGCGAACAGCAGTAAAATCACGACTAAGATGACTTTGAACAGCGGGGTGCTGAAGAAGTTTTCCAGCAGATAGGCGTAATACAGCACTTCGGACATGGAAATATCACTCAGCGCGAGCAGGTCAACCGAGCCGTAAGACACGCCGTTTAGCGATAGCGTGAGCGTGCCCAGCTTGTCTCCCTTGGTGATGGGCGCGACAATGTTTTCTTTGATGGACGCATTCCATTCAAAGTCAGACGCGGTCATATCCTTGGGAACGGTTGCGCTCAAATCGCCGCCCGCAACCAAAACCAGCTTGTCCGCTTCGGTTGACAGACGGATGGGCACTTCCTGAATTTCCTGCCCTTCCTCAATCAGCGTTTTGGATTGATAATTTTCATAGACCCAGTTAAATAATTTTTTGGTTTCCGAATAGGTCAGCGGCTGCGGCTGTCCGGCAGGCTGTTCACAGCCCAGCATAACCGAAATCAAAGGCGCTTTGCTCTTTTCGGCCGCCGCGACCAGACAGTATCCGGCCTGTGAAGTATGACCGGTTTTAACACCGCGGGCATAGGCGTAAAAGTACGGGCTGTTACGCGATAAAATCAACTGGTTGGTGGTCAGTAAGTACAGATTTTTGCCGTTGGGATGTTCGGCAGCCTTGTTGGTTGGCGTGAGGTTTTTTTGCGCCGTGCTCACGATGTCGGCAAAGGTTTCGTTTTTCATCGCTTCCTGCGTGATGCGGAACAGGTCGTGCGCGGTGGTGTAGTGGTTGTCATCGTGCAGGCCGTTGGCGTTTACGAAGTGCGTGCCGGTGCATCCCAAGTCGATGGCGCGGGCGTTCATCTTTTCCACGAATTCCGGAACCGAGCCAGCGACAAAGCGCGCCAAAGTGTTGGCGGCTTCGTTGCCCGACGGCAGCATTAAGCCGTAAAGCAGGTCGAGCACGGGCACTTCTTCCCCGACGATGAAACCGGCTTTGGAACCATCTGCGGGGACACCGTTAAAGTCTTCTTCGAGCACGGTGACTTTTTGGTTGAGGTCGGTGACGTTTTCCAGCACAATCAGTGCGGTCATAATTTTGGTCGTCGATGCCGGATAGCGTTTTTCCTCGGCATTTTTTTCATAGAGCGGCAAGCCGGTGTTGGGGTCGCCCAGATAGACGGCGGTTGCCTGAATGTCGGGGTATTCGATTGCGCCCGCAGCCGGGGTCAGTGCCAGCACACACAGGAGCACAACAAAAAAGGCGGCCAAACGCCGCCGGAGAGCAGGGAAAGTCATTCTTTAGGTTCCTCCAGCGTAAAGTCTTCATCGGAAAAGTGGCCGCGGATGACCGCCGGTTTGGGCGGGATGCGGCGCAGGGGGTCATAACGGAACGCACGGCAGGCGTGTTCCTTGGGTACAACACCACGTTTGCGGCAGGCGACATGGCTTTGGTCAAACGGGATGGCGCGTGCGCAGTACAGGCAGTGTGGTTCAATATTCTTACGAAACAGAAAACGGTTGGCGCGCAACGCTCGCAGCACCTCCTCTCACGGATGCAAATGGGATAGGTACATACATTATAGCCGATTGTGTCGCCTTTTTCCAGAGAAAGTTGCACAACCGATGGAAATTACGCAAAAGCAGATACCGGCAGCCGGATGATAGGGCAGCAGGATGGAAGCACTGGCAAAAGCTGGCGCGGGATGCGGCAGGACGGCAAGCGCCAGCATGGTCAGCGCGGCAGCAGTCAGGCCGTGGATGATTTTGCCGTAAAACACCCGACGCATGGACAGCCCGCCGACAACGGCAGCCGTCTGGCACAGAACAGACAGCCCACCGAATCCAACAAGAAAACTCATGGCGGGCAAAAGCGCATGGCCAGCCCCTTCGGGCAGCAATACAAGGCCGCTGGTCATCTCCAAAAGGCCGACCAGCAGCGGTTCGGCGGCATCTGGGGGAGCGCCCAGAAACCACAGCAGCGGGGCGCACAGCGCCTGCGCGAACTGGAAAAAACCGGCGGCTTCGATGACACGCCGCAGCATGGAGAACAGCATAATAAAAGCGGTGATTTTGAGACAGGAGCGCCCGGCCTGCTCGACGGCCTGTACCAGACAGGTGGCGAAGGGCAAAACAGGCGGCTGTGTGCGGTGTTCGGCGGGCGCAGATGCGCGGCCTTTTTCGGTCATAGCCAGTCCGGTGAGCAGCGCGGCGGCGATGTGGACGAGATAGAGCAGCACGCCAAGGCGCACCGAGCCACACAGCCCAGCGCCGCACACGCCGATTAAAAAGGCAGGGCCGGTGTTGTTGCAAAAGCCTAACAGCCGTTCGGCTTCGGCGCGCGACAGCGTACCGGCATCATAGAGCGTGCGCGCGGCTTGTGCGCCGATGGGATAGCCGCCGGTCAAGCCCAGCAGCAGCGGCCCTGCCGCTGCACCGGGCAAGCCGTACACTCGACCAAACAGCGGCGCACACCATTGACCGAGCTGACGTGCGGCACCTGTGCGAATAAGCAGACCGCTGAGCACGAAAAAGGGAAATAGGGATGGAATGGCCGTGGCAAGTGCGACGTTCAGCCCTTCCTCGGCACCGCGGGCGGCGGCAGAGGAAAAGGGCAGAACAAGCAAAAACAGGGCGCCCGCGGTCAGAGCAGAAGCAGAAGTCAAAAAACGGCGCATGGAAAAGACCCTCCTAAAAATTGGGTTTTGTCCATCGTATGCGCGGCGGTCTAGGTTCATGCCCCTTGTGCATAGATTAGGAGACGGAAGGAGGTGTGCGCGGATGGGGCTGAAAGAATTGTGCGCTTCGCTGGGGCAGACCGTACAGGGTACGCCGCGGGTAGAAGTGGAAGGTGAGCGGCTGGTGATTGAGCGGCACAAGGGTGTGCGCGCTTACAGTACAACTTGTATTCGCGTAGACTGCCCCGGCGGGGAAGTGTGCATCGAGGGCGAGGGCTTGACGCTCGAAGCACTGTCCCGCGCGGAAGTATCGGTACACGGCGCGGTTGCGCGGGTGAGCTGGAAAGATTCGGGGGGATAAGCGATGTTCAGTCGATTTTTGGCGCGGTCGGTGGGAGAAGTGCGCATTCGTGTGCGCGGCGCATCGACCGAGCGCTTTTTAAACGTGTGCCTGCGCGGTGAGATTGCGCTGTGGGATGTCACGCGCGAGGATGCCCGCACGCTGACCGCAACCCTTTCGGTGCGCGATTTTTATGCCTTGCGGCGGTTGATGGGGCGCACGGGCTGTCGAGTGCGCATTGTGGAACGGCATGGCGCGCCCTTTTGGGTCAATCGCATCCGCGCACGGTGGGTGCTGGGGGCGGGTGTGTTTGGCTTGGCAGCTTTGCTGGTCGTGCTCAGTCAATTTTTGTGGGTGCTGGAAATCGACGCGGCACCCGGTGTGCCGGTGGGCGCACTGCGTGAGATTTTGCGCGAGACTGGTATTTATGAGGGTGCCTATTTGGGCAGCGTCGATACCGCAGTCACGCGCCGCGCCATTCAGACCGAACTGCCCGAAGCCAGCGTGGTTGCCATTACCCGGATTGGAAACGCCATGCGCGTGGAAGTCGATGCCGCTGTGCCCATGCCCACAAAGGTTGACCGCGCTGCGCCGACTGGTTTGGTCGCCGTGCGGGATGGCGTGGTCAGCAAGGTGACGGCGAACAACGGGCAAGCGCTGGTCAAACCGGGGGACGCGGTGGAGGCTGGTACGCTTTTGATTTCATCCGCCGTGCCCAACACGACCGAATGGGGACAGCCGCACCGCACGCACGGTATGGGGCGCGTGATGGCGTACACCAGCCGCACCGCCGAGCTAATACACCCACTATCTTGGACAGAGTGGCGGCAAACCGGGCAAACACACGTCAATTACGCGCTGGTTTTTGGCACGCGGCGGATAAATTTGTATTTTGGGAGTGGTATTCCCGCATGGGGTTGTGATAAAATAATAGAAAAAACAAGGCTTTCCATCGGCAGTCGGCTTTTGTTGCCTGTCTCGGTCGTGCGCCAGACCTATCGGGAAAAAGATGCCGTCCCGGTCACGCAGGATGCACAGACCTTAGGGGATGCCCTTGCCGAACAGTGGCTGGAAGATTTGGCCGGTGAACTGGATGGAACCATTCTGGAAAGTAGTTGGAAGATAGAAGATTTGGGCGATGCCGTGCGCGTGCGCGTGACGGCCTCCTGTGAGGAGCAGATAGCCGCCGAGATGATTGACCGTACCCCGCTGCCCGAAAAGCAAGACCCAGAACAAACAGAATGATGAAACCTTGGAGTTTGGAACAAGAAAGGCATAATATTATGATAGAAACGACCATGCAAATGGAACAGGCTGACCTGATGATTGCCATTTTCGGCGCGTTCGATGAGAATATCAAGCTGATTGAACGAGAACTGGAAGTGTCGGTGGTCAGCCGCGATACCGAATTGAAAATTTCCGGTCAGCCCGAAGCGGTCGGCGTAGCCGAGCGTGTATTCGCGGCGCTGCTCGAAATGGCCCGCCGCGGCGAAGCGGTCAGCACCCAGACCGTTCAATATGTCATCGGCTTGGCGCGGGAAGGCCGTGAGCGCGAAGTACACACGATGGGGCGCGATGTGCTGGTGATTACCGCCAAAGGCAAACCCATCAAAGCCAAGACGCTGGGACAAAAAAAGTATATGGAAGCCATCCGCACCCATACGGTGACGATGGGTATTGGCCCGGCGGGTACGGGCAAGACCTACCTTGCCGTCGCCGCAGCCGTCGCCGCGTTCCGTGACAAGCAGGTGTCCCGCATTATTTTGACACGCCCGGCCGTGGAAGCGGGTGAAAAATTGGGCTTTCTGCCCGGCGACCTGCAAAGTAAGGTTGACCCCTATCTGCGCCCGCTATACGACGGCCTGTTTGATATGATGGGCGCGGAAACCTTTCAAAAGCACATGGAAAAAGGGTCGATTGAAGTCGCGCCGCTGGCGTACATGCGCGGGCGCACGCTGGACGATTCCTTTATTATTTTGGATGAGGCGCAGAACACCACACCCGAACAGATGAAAATGTTTTTGACGCGCATTGGCTTTGGTTCCAAGGCGGTCATCACGGGCGACGTGACCCAGATTGACCTGCCCGACGGCAAGACATCGGGACTCAAAGAAGCCGCGCGCGTGCTGGCCGAGGTCGAGGACATTGCACAATGTTACCTGACCGACAAGGATGTTGTGCGGCATGAACTGGTGCAGCGCATTGTCAAGGCGTATGCAGACTACGAAAGCCGCAAAAAGAACACCGTGCGGGAACGTCCGGTGCGCCCGACCGTGCGTGCCGAGCGCCCCGAAGCACCGCGCACGTTCCGCAGACGTTTGGAGGGAAAACGATGAACCATCGGATTCGAGTGACCACCGAGGTCGAATTGCCGCATGAAGCCGAAGTCCGCACACTGATTGAACAGTGTGTGCGGCAAGTGCTTACAAGTGAAGCGGTTGATTTTGATGCGTTCGTGGATGTGACCATTGTAGACGGGCAATCCATCCGCGAGATGAACGCCGAATACCGGCAAAAAGATACCGTGACTGATGTGCTGTCCTTCCCGATGTATGATTTTTACAACGGGGAGCCACAGGAAGAATTGGAGTATGACCCGGAAAGCAACTGTGTGATGCTGGGCGACATGGTGCTCAACTACGACCGCGCCTGTGAACAGGCGCAGGACTTCGGTCATTCAGCCGAGCGGGAGTGCGGATTTTTGACCGTTCATTCGGTGCTGCACCTGTTGGGCTATGACCACGAGCGGGACGAAGCAGACCGTCAACTGATGCGCACCAAGGAAGAAGCCAATTTGACCGCCCTTGGTCTGGTGCGCCCGCAATGATGGGGCGCGAAATCCGCAAGTTGCGGCAAAGTTTTGCCTATGCAGTGCGCGGCATAGGCTTGTGTATGGAAAGTGAGCGCAATTTCCGCATCCATGTGACCGCCGCGCTCTATGTGACGCTGTTCGCGTGGATTGGCCGCTTGCCGGCGACCCAGTGCGCTATATTGGCGTTGTGTTTTGGCGTGATGATGGGCGCTGAGCTGATGAACACCGCCATTGAATGTCTGTGCGACTGGAAGGCATCGGGGTACGACCGAACCGTGCGCGATGCCAAGGACATTGCGGCGGCGGCTGTGTTCGTGTGCGCGATTGCGTGCGCGGTGATTGGCCTGATTTTCTTTGTGCCGGTCGCGCCGCACTTGCTGCATGTATTTTTGACCCACCCAACCGCATTGACCGGCCTGCTGTTGTCTGTGCCGTGCGCGTTGTGGTTTATTTTTCGATTTGGAAGGAAAAAATAAATGGAAATTACAAAAACTGCGATTGTTTCTATGGTTGGCCGCCCCAATGTGGGCAAGTCTACCTTGACCAATAAATTAGTAGGCCGCAAGGTTGCCATTGTGTCGAACAAGCCCCAGACCACCCGTACCCGCATTACCGGTTTGCTCAACAAGGACGGTTGCCAGTACGTCTTTTTGGACACGCCCGGCCTGCACAAGCCGCGTTCGCGGCTGGGTGACTACATGGTGAAAGTGGTCGAGGACACCGTATCCGAAGTCGATGTCGCCGCGCTCATCGTCGAGCCGGTTGCCAACGTGGGTGCACCCGAAGAAAAGCTGATAGAGCAAATCAAGGCTGCGAACATTCCGGCGGTGTTGGTCATCAATAAAATTGATACGGTCAAGCATGAAGACCTGTTGGCCGTGATTGCCGCGTATGCTGAACGCCATGACTTTGCCGCCGTTGTGCCGGTTTCGGCGCGCACAGGCAAAAATCTGGACGAGCTTTTGGACGAGTTTGGACAGTTTGCGCTGGAGGGGCCGCAGCTTTTCCCCGAAGATATGGTGTCCGACCAGCCCGAAAAGCAGATGGCGGCCGAGGTCATCCGCGAAAAAATGCTGCTCTTGCTCGACCGCGAAGTGCCGCACGGTGTGGCCGTCGGCATTGAACAGATGCAGCGCCGTGAAAATGGTACGGTCGCGCTTTACGCAACCATTTATTGCGAAAAGGCCAGTCACAAGGGCATCATCATCGGAAAGGGCGGCGCGATGCTCAAAAAAATCGGTGAGCTGGCGCGGCGCGATTTGGAACGCGACTGGAACACCAAGGTATACTTGGATTTGTGGATTAAGGTCAAGGAAGATTGGCGCAATAACCAGTACCAGATGCGTAATTTTGGATATCAGGACGAATAAGCAAGAGCAAAAGAAATTCAATATAAAAAATTCCTTTTATATTTTGCGCTCGACCCGGCTATGCTATAAGCCGAAAGGGGAGAGCGTACATGGACTTACAAGAATTTTGGAACCGATTCATTCATACAGGCGAACCGGCAGCCTACCTGCTGTACCGCGGCCTGCATGAGCAAAAGGAGCAATATGGAGCATCTGACGCTCAAAGGGCTGGTCATTCGAGAAACCGATTTCGGGGACAGTGACCGCTACATCAGTGTGCTGACCGAGTCGGGCAGGCGCATTGAAGTGTTGTGCAAAGGGGTGCGCCGTCGGGGCGGGCGCATGATAAATGCCGTGCGCCTGTTCTGTTACAGTGAGCTGACGCTGTACGCCGGTCGCGGCGGAAAATACACGCTGACACAGGCCGACCTGATTGCGTCGTTTTGGGGCGTGACCGAGAGCATGGAAACCTATGCGCTGTGCTGCTATCTGGCTGAACTGGTCGGACATATGACCGACACCGAGGAGGACAGCCCGGCCGCCACCCGATTGCTTTTGTATGCGCTGCGCGCCGTAGCTGACCAGAAACGCGACCGCTTATTGGTCAAAGCCGCATTGGAGCTGCGCTTGATGGCCGAAAGCGGCTATGCACCCGACTGGTCAGCGTGTTCGGCGTGCGGACAGGCACTTCAGGACATTTGGTTTTCCCCACGGGACGGCGTGTGCCGCTGTGCGGCATGTGCCGCCCGATTGGGCACACCCGGTTATGTACATCTGCTGCCGGCAACCTTTTCCGCGTTCTCGCATATTCTGATGCAGGAGATACCGCGGGTTTATGCGTTTGCCCTGAGCGGCCCAGCGCGTCTCCAACTGGCGCAAATTGGGGAAGCCTATGCGCTCTGCCGGGCCGAACGCGGCTTTGACAGCCTGACTTTTTATCACTCCCTCGAACTGGAGGGAGGTATTCCATCGACATGGGGAGCAAGGACATGAACCGATTGGCAGAAAAATCACTCAAAACTTTGGAATATTTCACCGTTCTCGACTTGTTGGCCGAGCAGACGGTGAGCGCACGCGGACGGGAGCTGGCGCAGGCACTGCGCCCGACCACCGACCGCGAGGATGCAGAATTGTATCTGCACCAGACCACCGATGCAAAAGATATGATGGTCAAGAACGGCAGTCCGACGTTGGGCGGTATCCGCGACGTGACCGCATCGCTGCGGCGGTGCGAGGTGGGCGGCGTGCTCAACATGCGCGAACTGCTGGACGTGGCATCACTGCTGCAAGCGGCACGCCTGATGCAGGCGTATTTCGCCGAGCAGGAGGAAAAAACCACGCTCACACCCATCTATCACCGCATTGCAGGAAACCGCAGTCTGGAAGAAGCCATTACGACCTCGATTTTGTCCGAGGAGGAAATGGCAGACGGCGCTTCGCCCGAATTGTCGTCCATCCGGCGCGAGATGCGCCGCATTGGCGGACGGGTGCGCGAGACATTGGGGCGCATGATTTCGGGCGAGCGCGCCAAATACTTACAGGAAGCCATCATCACCCAGCGCAATGGGCGCTTTGTCGTGCCGGTCAAGGCCGAGCACCGCGGCGACGTGCCCGGACTGGTGCACGACACGTCGGGTTCGGGCGCGACCATCTTTGTTGAACCGGCGCAGGTGGTGGAAATCAACAACCAGTTAAAGGTGCTCGAAGGGCGCGAACAGCAGGAAATCGAGCGCATTTTAGCAGAATTGTCGGCCGAGGTTGCGCAATGTTCGGGTGCCCTGCGCGAGGACTATGACGCGCTGTGTACGTTTGACTTTATCTTTGCCCGCGCCAAGCTGTCGTTTCGGCTGAATGGGTGTGCACCCAAGCTGACCGAGGGCTACGCGGTGAACCTGCACCGCGCACGGCACCCGCTGCTCGACCCCAAGACCGCCGTACCGATTGACATTGCGATTGGCGGGGACTATGACACGCTGGTCATTACCGGCCCCAACACGGGCGGCAAAACCGTTTCGCTCAAAACGCTTGGGCTGTTGTGCCTGATGGCGCAATCCGGTTTGCACATTCCGGCAAGCGAGCTGTCAGAAGTGTGCGTGTTCGAGAATGTGTACGCCGACATCGGCGATGAACAGTCGATTGAACAAAGCCTGTCCACCTTTTCTTCGCACATGAAAACCATTGTGGGTATCATGGAAAAGTGTGCGCGGGGCGACTTGGTGCTGTTCGACGAATTGGGCGCGGGCACCGACCCGGTCGAGGGCGCGGCGCTGGCGGTTTCGGTCATCAGCTACGCGCGCCAAATGGGGGCGCGTGTCGCAGCAACCACCCACTATTCCGAGTTGAAAACCTTTGCGCTGACCACAGACGGGGTGGAAAATGCCTCGTGTGAATTTGATGTGGGCACGTTAAGACCGACTTACCGCTTATTAACCGGTATTCCGGGCAAGTCCAATGCGTTTGCGATTGCGGCGCGGCTGGGCTTGCAGCCGGTCATTCTGGAACGCGCAAAAGAGCAGATATCGAGCGAGAACACGCGCTTTGAAGATGTGCTTGCCGAGCTGGAAAAAGAGCGCCGCCAACTGGAAAAATACAAGGCGGAAGCCGAACGCCTGCGCGCTGCCGCGCAGAGTGAGCGCGACAAGGCGGAAAACCTGCGCGACAAGACGCAGGATGAAACCGACCGCATTTTGGAAAATGCGCGGCTCAAGGCTGACCGCATTTTGAAAGATGCGCGCATGGCGGCTGAAACCGTGTTCGACGAGCTGGAGGACATGAAGAAACAGGCGCAAAAGGCGGCCGCCGACCAGAATTTGTCGGCGGCAAAGACCGCGCTGCGCGGCATCATCACCCAGACCGAAACCGAACTGCGCGGACAGGCGCACGAAAAGCGCACGGTTGACCCGGCGACCGTTCAAAACCTCAAGCCGGGCGACGAAGTGCAACTGCTCAATGTTTCGGGTGTCACCGCAACCGTGCTCAAAGCGCCCGACAGCGAGGGCAATGTACAGGTGCAAGCGGGCATTATGAAGATGACGGTCAAGGTCAACGAGGTGCGCCCGCTGCGCAAGCAGAAACCGGCACAAAAATCGGCACCGCGTCCGGCAGGCAAGGGCGGTGTGCGTGAACTGCGCGTGCAGGCCGCGCCGAGTGAAATTGATGTGCGCGGGCTGTGTGCCGAGGAGGCCATTTTAGAGGTTGACCAGTTCATTTCGTCGGCGCTGATGAGCAAACTGCCCGCCGTGCGCATCATCCACGGCAAGGGCACGGGTACGCTGCGCGCTGCCATCCAGAGCCATCTCAAGCGCAACAAGTTCTGTAAAACCGTGCGAAATGGCGTGTTCGGAGAAGGTGAAATGGGCGTCACCGTGGTCGAATTCCGCTAAAAATCATAAATGCAAAAAAGTGACCAAAACATGCCCGGTTTCAGCCATATCGCGGTATAATTGTTCAAATGGTTCAATAATGTGCGCAAATTTCATAGATTTTCTACAAATCAGCACACGCCTTCTTTGCAAAATAGGATTGACGAAAACCCAAAAAAAAGGTATCCTATTATTATCTTAACAAAATGGTTGAAACGACGAAAAAAGATTGATTAAACTTTGAATTAGGGAGCGATGAGGAAATGTATTCGAAAGAAGTACAGGTTACCAATCAGGTAGGTCTCTATGCAAGACCGGCAACTTTTTTCATTCAGAAAGCAAATGAGTTCAAGAGCACGATTCTTGTTGAAAAGGAAGAGCGCCGCGTAAATGCAAAGAGCCTGCTCGGCATCCTGTCTCTTGGCATTACTAAGGGGACAACAATCAACCTGATTGCTGACGGCCCGGACGAGGAAGAGGCAGTCAATGCACTCGTTGAACTGATTACGTCGAACTTCTCGGACTAAAGCCTATTTTGGCATGTAAAAGCACCGCGCCCGCGCGGTGCTTTTCTTGTCTCTGACCGCTGCGGGCAGGAGGAAACGCGCTTATGAGTGAACGATTTGAAGAACTGAAAACCAAGGTACACAGCCTGCCCTTTGAGCCGGGGGTTTATATTATGAAAAACCGTGCGGGCACGGTTATCTATGTCGGCAAGGCCAAGGCACTCAAAAACCGCGTGTCGCAGTATTTCCAGTCGGATACGCGCCACTCGCCTAAGACCTTGCGCATGGTGGCAAACATTTGGGATTTTGATATCATTGTGACCGAAACCGAGTTTGAGGCGCTCATGCTCGAAAACCAGATGATTAAAAAATATCAGCCCAAATACAATGTGCTGCTCAAAGATGACAAGGGCTATCCGTTTATCAAGGTCACGACCTCAAAGCCCTATCCGGATTTTTCCATTGTGTCCAAGCCTGCCGCCGATGCAGACCGCTATTTTGGCCCCTATACCAGCCGCCGTGCGGCATACAATGCGATTGACACCATTCGCGAAACCTTTAAGCTCAAAACCTGCCGCCGCGTGTTTCCGCGCGACATCGGCAAAGACCGCCCCTGCCTGAATCAGCACTTGGGGCGCTGTGTCGCACCGTGTACCGGTCAGGTGAGCGCCCAAGCCTATGCCGCGCGTGTGCAGGAGGGCATCGCGCTGCTGGAAGGGCGCGACAAAGCGCTGGTAGCCGAGCTGGAACAGCGCATGGAGCAGGCCGCCGAAGAACTGCGCTTTGAACAGGCGGCTGTGCTGCGTGACCGGATTCGGGCGGTCAAGGCGCTGGGCGAAAAACAAAAGGTCGTGGCGGCTGCCTTTGCCGAACTGGACGCTGTGGCGTATGTGCAGGGGCAAACCCGCGGCTGTGTGGTGGTGCTGCACTATCTGGCGGGCAATCTGCACGACAAAGAGTTTACCTTGCTCGACGGCGTGACCGCTGCCGATGCGGGTGAAGCACTGGGCGCATTTTTGAAGCAGTATTATGCCCTGCGCAATGCCGCGCCGCGCACGGTGTTGTTGTCCAATCCGATTGACGAGATGGACGCGGTGGGTGAGTTTTTGACGTCTATCGCGGGGCGTAAGGTAGAACTCGTCGTACCCCAGCGCGGGCGGCGGCATGATATCATTCGATTGGCCGAAAAAAATGCGCGGGAAGAGATTTTGCGCGTGGAGACCAGTCAGGAACGAAGGGTCAAATCGCTCGAACTGCTCCAGCAGATGACAGGAATGGACACCCTGCCCCATGTGCTCGAAGCCTATGACATTTCCAACTTTGCCGGACAGGATACGGTCGGTTCGATGGTCGTGTTTGAGGGTGCCAAGCCTGCGCGGTCGCGTTATCGCAAGTTCCGCATTGCGGTTGCCGCACAGGGACAGGACGATTATGCGTCTATGGCGGAAATGCTCACCCGGCGGCTTCAGCGCTGGCAGGACGGCGACGAAAAATTTACGCCGCTGCCCTCGGCTTTTTTGATTGATGGCGGCTTGGGGCATGTGCGCACGGTGCAGCGCGTGCTCGATTCCTTTGGCGTGACCACGCCGTGTTTTGGCATGGTCAAGGACGACCACCACCGCACCCGCGGGTTGGTGGCACCCGATGGGCGGGAATTTGGCATTTCGACCGTGCCCGCTGTGTTCGCCCTGATTGGCAGGATTCAGGAGGAAGTACACCGCTTCGCCATTACCTATAATCGGGCGCTGGGCAGCAAAAAGGTGCGCGGGTCGTCGCTCGACCAGATTACAGGCGTGGGGCAAAAGCGCCGCAATGAACTGCTGCGGCACTTCGGCACGATTGAAAACATTCGCGCCGCTTCCATAGAGGAGTTGTCGCGCATCGTGCCGCGCACGGTGGCCGAGCAGATTCTAGCCTATTATCAGGACAAGAAACCAAAGAAAATCGACCAGAACAGGGAGGAATAACAGCAGATGCGAGTCATTTCCGGCACGGCGCGGGGCAAAAAACTAACTCCGGTGCCCGGCATGGACACCCGGCCGACTACCGACCGGGTCAAGGAATCCATGTTTAATATCATTCAAAATCAAGTATATGGGGCGCGTGTGCTCGACCTGTTCGCGGGAACGGGGCAGTTGGGAATCGAAGCGCTGTCCCGCGGTGCGGCGCACTGTGACTTTGTAGATTTTGATAAAACCGCGCAAACCATCGCACGCAAGAATATTGACGCGGCGCGTGTTTCCGAACGGGCGCATTTGCACAAGACCGATTTTACGCGCTTTGTGTCGAACTGTGCAAAAGGTTCATATGATTTGATTTTTCTCGACCCGCCCTATGGCGGTAAAATTCTGGCACAAGCCCTTTCTGCAATAGAAAGGTTTGACATCCTGTCGGAAACTGGTATAATAGTATGCGAAAGTGCCGCAGAAGATACGGTTGAGACCGGTTTGGCAAAAGGTCGTGAATACCGCTACGGCGCGATAAAAATTACAATCGTTTGCCACGATTGGAAAGACGGGACAGACAACACATGAAAATTGCGATCTATCCCGGCAGCTTTGATCCGGTGACGCTCGGCCATCTGGACGTTATCGAGCGAGCTTCCTCGCTCTTTGACCGTCTGATTGTCGTCGTCATGCACAACCAGACGAAGAAGCCGATGTTTACCACCGAGGAGCGTCAAGCGTTCCTGAACCGCGTGACCCGCCATCTGCCCAATGTGGAGGTGGACGCATTCAGCGGCCTGCTGGCCGACTATGCGCGCCAGCGCGGCGCGTGCACCATTGTGAAAGGACTGCGCGCGGTTTCTGATTTTGAATATGAGTTCCAGATGGCCCTGGCCAACCGAAAGCTCAATCCCGACCTCGACACCGCTTTCCTGATGACGAGCGCCGAGTATATGTATCTCTCGTCGTCCATCGTCAAGGATATCGCCGCGCATGGCGGCACAATTTCCGGTTTTGTTTCGCCGGAAGTGGAGCAGGAGGTTTTGCAACGCATGAGAAAGGAAGACTGACTTTATGGCAGCAGCACTGGAAGAATTGATTAACAACATCCAGGAAATGGTGCAGGAAGCTTGGACGCTCCCGCTGTCGAGCGATAAATGTGTCATCGAACGCGAGCGTATGCTCGACCTCATCGACGAACTGCGCAGCACGCTGCCCGCTGATATCAAGATGGCGGCAGAAATCGTGCAGCAGCGCAACCAGATGATGAACGATGGCCGCCGAGAGCTGGAAACCATGCGCAAGCGCCTGGAAGAAGAAGCACGCAAATTGCTCAATAAAACCGAAATTATGCAGGAGGCGCGCAAACGCGCCAAGGAGATTGTCGGAAACGCGGAGATTCAGGCGCGAGAACTGCGCCGTGCCGCAAATGAATACTGTGATAACTCGCTCAAACGTGCGGAAGAATCGCTCAATCTGTCGGCAGAAGAGCTGAAAAAAGTACGGGCAAAATTCCGCGCAGCGGCAAGGAACGGATAATACAGGGGGAGAACAAAAAAAGGCGTTCTCCCTTTTTGTCTGCGCTGCGCCGGAAGGGGATATCGGGCATAATATGGCGCGAACGTATGTGCGAAAATTGCAAAAAACCGTGAAAACACACGAAAAACAGCCGTGTTTTGTGCTCAGAAATTACCGGTAAGCCGCATACAGGGGTTGCAATTTGGTAACAAAACGACTATAATAAAACAAGAATAGAAAAAGTCTCCAAGTGCTTTGCTATTCGCCGATTTGCGTCTGTTCCCGGACGCAGCCCACAAACCATTTTTTTGAATTTGGACATGAACGAATTTTTTCATATTAGTATTTTACTGAAGCCCTGCTTGGATGCGCTCAACATCCAGCCCGACGGCGTGTACATTGACGCGACGCTTGGCGGTGCAGGGCATTCCTATCACATCGCAAACCGCTTGTCGGACAAGGGTACCCTTCTGTGCATCGACCGAGACGATGAGGCACTGGAAAATGCACAGAACCGGCTGGCATCTGTGCGCCAGCGTGTGCGGCTGTGCAAGAGCGATTTTCGACAGCTCGACCGCGTGCTGGAACAGCAGGGGTTCACCCAAGCCAACGGTATCCTGTTTGACCTCGGCGTTTCCTCCCCTCAGCTTGACCACGGGGAGCGCGGGTTTTCCTACATGCAGGATGCACCGCTTGACATGCGCATGGACAGGCAGCAGACCTTGACCGCCTACGAAATCGTCAATACATGGAGCCGTGAGGACATTCGCCGCATTTTGTTTGAATACGGCGAAGAACGCTATGCACCGCTCATTGCGGCCGCCATTGAGCGCCGCCGCGCACAGGCACCCATTCAGACCACTTTAGAACTGGTTCAGATTATCAAAGACGCTATGCCCGCAAAGGCTCTGCGCGAAAAACAGCACCCGGCCAAACGCAGTTTTCAGGCCATCCGCATCGCTGTCAACGATGAACTTGGCGCGGTTGCGGAGGCGATGGACAAGGCCATTGAGGTGCTTGCACCGGGCGGCCGGTTGGCCGTCATCACCTTCCACTCGCTGGAAGACCGCATCGTGAAAAACGCATTCCAGAAAGCCGCGCAGGGTTGTACCTGCCCCAAAGATTTTCCGGTTTGCGTGTGCGGAAAAAAGCCGCGTGTCAAAATCCTGACACGAAAACCCATCGTTCCGGACAGCGGGGAACTGGCTGAGAACGCGCGCGCCCGCAGCGCAAAACTGCGCGTGTGCGAAAAACTCTAACAAGGGGTAATCACGAGAGGAGTCTAAGTTATGAAAGCAAGCCGCGAAAGCGTTGCCTATCGACTGGACGCCGTATCGTCGCCAAACCAGCTGGATACCAGCCGTTTTGACGCGCCTGGGCAGGCAAAAACCGCTCGCCCGGCCGAACGGCAGACCACACCGGCAGGAAATCAGCCGGCGTCGGTACGAAAGCAACAATCGACACAAAAAGCAGCCACTGTGCAGCACAAGAAAACCAAAAAGGGGGCCCGTATCCGGCAGCACATCCGTCTGGTCACGCCGGCGCGCCTGTTCTGCGCCGTGTTCGTTGCCATTCTGTGCGTCAGCCTGATTTATTCGCAGATGGTACTGACGGTCGAAACCCACAAGCTCAGTCAGAATGAGACCGACCTGAAAACGCTGCAAAGCGAACATGTCTCCCTGATGAGTAAGTACGAACAGAAGTACAACGCGGATTATATTGCGGAGTATGCAGAAAATACTTTGGGCATGGTCAAGCTCAATGCAAGCCAAATCGAATACATCGAATTATCCGGCAAGGAGGGCATTGAGGTCTCGGCTTCGGCTCCCTCGACGGGCGGTGTCGTCGGTTCGCTCGTGCGCGGCTTTACCGCGCTTTTGGAATATCTGCGCTGAGCCCCGCAATAAGATAGATACTACGGGAGTGAGAGGTGTCAAACACTTCTGACTCCTTCTTTTTTCTGATTTTGACGGAGGAATCACGCTTATGCCCATCAAAGGACCCGGCAAGGAGATGCAGCGGCGTATGGCTGTACTCGCCGTACTCGCCTGCGTCATCGGCTTTTCCGCAGTCGTTGTGCGCCTGTTGTGGATGCAGGTCTATCAGTATGACTACTATAACACCAAGGCAAGCTCGCTCCAGACGCGCGACACCATTCTGCCGCCCAAACGCGGCACCATCTATGACAGCAATATGACCGAACTGGCGGTTTCCGCCAGCACCGAGCGCATCGAAATCTATCCCAGCCAGTTTTTAAGCAAGGATAACGAAAACAGCAACAAAGAGACGCTTTATATTCCGGTCGAGGAACAGCAGGAACGAGTGGCAAAGCTGCTGTCCGATGTGTTGGGTGTGGACTATGAAACCGTGCTCCAAAAGGCACAAAAAACTTCGCAGGGCGGCTTGAGCGTCGCATTTGGCGTGGAAAAGGAAGTCGCGGATAAACTGCGCGAAGAAATCAAAAAGGCAAAAGATGCCTATGACCAGGATACCAAGCGTATCAAGGAAAACGGTGGCGGCAGCTATTCCGATGAGGCGTTCCTATACGGCAGCTTTATCGGGTTTGTCGATGATTACCGCCGTTATTACCCGATGGGGGCATTCGCCTCTCAGGTCATTGGCTTTATGGAGGAAAGTGAAAACCCGACCGGACAGTCGGGTATTGAACTGGAATTTGAGTCCGAACTGGCCGGTTCAGCCGGTCGCGTGGTGCGTGCAGCCGATTCGACTGGCGGCAGTTTGCCGGTTGAGGCCGAGCAGTATGTACCCGCGCAGGACGGCAACTCGATTGTGTTGACCATTGATTCCAACATTCAGGAGATGTTGGAAAAACAGCTCGAAACCGCGCTGGCAGATAACCCGCAGGCGCGCGGTGGTGTTTCGGGTATTGTTATGGACGTTAAAACCGGCGACATTTTGGCGCTGTCCGAATTGCCCGATTTTGACCCCAACATGCCCCGCGTGATTTCAAACGAACAACAGATTGAAAACATGAAAACCGACCTGCTCGAAGAACTGACCGAGCAGGAGATGGACACGACGATTATGCCATCTGACGAGTGGTTCCAAAAGGGCGGCCCACAAAACCTGACCGAAAACATGCTGTCCAACGACAAGTTGATTGAAATACTCAATGAACTGCGCGTCAATGCACTGAATGATATGTGGAAAATCAAACCGGTTACCGATAAGTATGAACCGGGTTCCACCTTCAAATTGCTGACCGTCGCTTCGGCTTATGAAGAACAGGCGGTCAACGAAAACAGCACCTTCTTTTGCGGCGGTTCGCTGCGCGTGGACTCGGAAACCGTCATCAACTGCCATAAAAAAGAGGGTCACGGGCAACAGACGCTGACCGAAGCGCTGATGAACTCGTGCAACGTTGCGATGATGAATATTGTGTTCGAGCTGGGCGCCGACAAGTTCTATGAGTATTTTGACGCATTCGGCCTGCTCAACCGTACCGGTATTGACCTGCCGGGCGAACGCGACGCAACACCGGGCGTTGATATGCACTCGTTGGAAACCCTGCAAAAAACAAAAAGTACCTTGGCAACCACTTCGTTCGGCCAGCGCTTTAAGGTGTCGCCGCTTCAGATGCTTTCGACCGTGTGCGCGATTGTCGATGACGGCAAGCTGAAAACACCGCACATTGTAAAGGAAGTTTTGAACGCCGATGGCTCGGTCAAAAAGACCTATGAAACCGAGGTCAAACGGCAGGTCGTTTCGGCCGAAACGTCGGCCTATATGCGCGAAGCTATGCAGAAGGTCGTATCCGAAGGTACCGGACAGAATGCCTATGTTGCAGGCTACCGCATCGGCGGTAAAACCGCAACGTCTGAGCTGTCTCTGCCCGGCACCCCGACCGAAGACCAGCGCTTTACCGCGTCGTTCGTCGGCGTTGCGCCGATGGATGACCCACAGATTGCCGTGCTGATTATTATTTCCGACTTGCCCTACGCGGCAACCCACGGCGGCGGTGCCATCGCAGCACCGGTTGTCGGCCGTGTGATGAGCGATGTGTTACAATATCTGGATGTCGAGCCGGTTTACGATGAAACCGAATCCGACCGCCGCGAGATGAGCACGCCGCGCGTGATTGATATGAGCAAGGAAGATGCCGAAGCTGCCGTCGAAAAGGCTGGCTTGACCTGCCGCTTCTTGGGCGAAGGCGATACCGTCAGCGACCAAGTACCGAGCGCCGGACAAAAAATTCCGGTCGGCAGCAAAATGATTATTTACTTAGGTGACCGCACCAAGACCACCGAACCGGTCACCGTGCCCAAATTGGTAGGCCGTTCCCCCGATGAAGTCGAAGCTTCGCTGACCAACAACAATCTGTATCTGCGCCGCACGGGTGTTGCGTCGAGCAAGTACAACTGGCAGACGACTGCGATTAAGCAGAATCCGGCACCGGGTACGAAGGTGGCAGTCGGTACGGTCATCGAGGTCGAGTTCTCCAACACCGAGGGCGTAAACGACCGTTGACGACAAGAAATGAGGATGCAAGCAACATGAAATTAAAAGAGTTACTGCAAAATATACCGGTGACCGCATCCGCGGTCGATTTGGAAACCGAAATCCGCGAAGTACGTTATGATTCGCGCGCGGTGCAGCCCGGCGATTTATTTGTAGCCGTGCGCGGCTTTGCCACAGACGGGCACGAATATATCGGCATGGCGCTGCAAAAAGGCGCTGTGGCGGTCGTGTGCGAGCAGGCGGGCAAGGGTATCCCGGCGGTTATCGTGCCCGATGCCCGCGCCGCGCTGGCAGATATCGCGTGCAATCGCTTTGGCAACCCGTCGCGCCGACTGACCATGATTGGTGTCACCGGCACCAACGGCAAAACTACGACTACCATGTTGATTCAGCAGATTTTGAAACAGCAGGGCTATAAAGTCGGCTTGATTGGAACCAATCAGAATCTGATTGGAGAGGAGGTGGTGCCCACCGAGCGCACCACCCCCGAATCCTATGAATTACAGGCATTGTTTGCACGCATGGCCGATGCCGGCTGCACGCACTGCGTCATGGAAGTTTCCTCCCATTCGCTGGTGCTCGACCGCGTGCGCGGCGTGCATTTTCAGGTCGGTGCGTTCACCAACCTGACCCAAGACCATCTGGACTTTCACAAAACGATGGAGGCCTACCGGCAGGCAAAAGCAAAGCTGTTTACCATGTGTGACCGCGGCGTAATCAATCTGGATGATGCCGTGGCCGATAAAATGTTAGCCGATGCAACCTGCCCGTGCATGACCTTCTCAACAAAACAGGATGCCGCAGACCTGTCAGCCAAAAATATCGTACTGGGTGCGGCGGGTGTCGAGTTCGTCGCAGCCGAAAAGGGCGGCATTGCCCGCGTGTCGCTGGGCATCCCCGGCCATTTCTCGGTTGAGAATGCGCTGGCAGCTATGGCGGTTTGCCTGACGCTGGGCATTTCGATTGAAGATTGTGCGGCCGCGCTGCGCGTGGCACACGGGGTCAAGGGTCGTGCCGAAGTCGTGCCGACCGATACCGACTACACCGTTTTGATTGACTATGCCCACGCGCCGGACGGCGTGCAAAACATCTTGCGCACCGTGCGCGGATTTGCCAAGGGTCGTGTGATTGCCCTGTTTGGCTGTGGCGGCGACCGCGACCGCACCAAACGCCCCATTATGGGACGCATGGCGGCAGAACTGGCGGACTACTGCATTGTGACGTCGGATAACCCGCGCACCGAGCAGCCCGAAGCCATTTTACAGGATATTTTGCAGGGCATGAAGGATGCAAAAGTGCCGGTTGACGTGATTTGTGACCGCCGGGAAGCCATTCATCATGCGCTTGATTTGGCACAGACCGGTGATGTGATTGTGTTGATGGGCAAGGGGCACGAAACCTATCAGGAAATCAATCATGTTAAGTATCCGATGGACGAACGTGAAATCGTCGCGGAGTATTTTGCAAAACACAAGACCCAGCAGTAAAATATAGAGAAAAAAGGGGCAAGGAACCTATGCAGCAGTTTACCCTGTCGCAGGCCGCCGCATGGACGGGCGGCACCTGCACGGCCGACCCGGTCATTACCAGCGTGGTACACGATGCGCGTGCGGCACAACCGGGCAGTTTGTTTGTCGCAATTCAGGGCGACCGGTTTGACGGGCATGATTTTATTGAACAGGCCGTGGAACGCGGTGCAGCCGCGGTTTTGACCCATCGCCAGCAAGAACAATATTCCATTCCGGCACTTTACGTTGAGGACACCCGACAGGCATTGCTTGATTTGGCGGGTGGCTACCGGCAGCAATTTGATTGCCCGGTTGTCGCCGTGACCGGTTCGGTGGGTAAGACCACCACAAAGGAAATGATTGCGGCGGTGTTGTCTGAACGCTATCAGACCCTGAAAACGCAGGGCAACCGCAACAATACGATTGGAATGCCGCTGACTGCGCTCGAACTGGAGGAAGATACCGAAGCGGCTGTGTTCGAGATGGGGATGTCGGATTTTGGTGAGATTGCGGCTATGGCTGCCTGTGGGCAGCCCAATATCGCGGTCATTACCATGATTGGCACATCTCATATTGAATTTTTAGGTTCGCGTGAGGGCATTTGCCGCGCAAAAATGGAGATTTTGGAAGGCTTGGCTGCACGCGGCGGTATTGCGGTTTTGAACGGAGATGAACCGCTGCTGTGGGAACAGAAAGACCGGCTGTTTGGCCGCATTGTGTGGTTTGGTCGGGAAAATCCTGCCTGTGAATTTCGCGCTGAGGATATCTCGTGTCAAGATGGTGTGCTGCGCTTCACCATGATTTGGCCCGAGGGCCGATGCACCGTGCAGACCGCCTCGCAGGGAGAACACAACGTCACCAACGCGCTGGCGGCTGCGGCATGTGGCTGGCTGCTTGGTTTGGATGCAGATGAACTCGCGGACGGTCTGGCAGCTTATCAGCCGGTTGGGATGCGTGAACGGCGATATGAGAAAAACGGCTTTACCATTTACGAGGATTGTTACAATGCAAGCCCGGATTCGATGGAAGCCGCGCTTCGTGCGCTGCACGAGATGCCGGGCGAGCACAAGATTGCCGTGCTCGGCGGTATGGGGGAACTGGGCGACTATGCACCCGAAGGACATCGCCGCGCCGGACGTGCGGCGGCGCAATACGCCGACCGCGTGCTTGCCTATGGCGCAAATACCGAGTATCTGTGCGAAGGTGCGCTGCAAGCGGGCATGAATGAACAAGCGGTACAGTGTTACCCCTCACATGAAACACTGGTGCAGGCCTTGCGCGAGGTTGCACAGCCCGGCGACGTGCTGCTGTTTAAGGGCAGCCGGGCGATGCAAATGGAGAATGCTTTAAAATTGTTCCTGGGGGAGGAAGTTGAATGACAAGAACCATCCTGTTGGCGGCGGTCATCGCCTTTTTCGTGACTGCGGTTATCGGCAAACCGTTGATTCGCTGGCTGCAAAAGCAGAAATTTGGTCAAAAGATTTTGGAAATTGGCCCGAAGTGGCATATGAATAAGCAATATACCCCCACAATGGGCGGTTTTATGTTCATGATTGGCATTACCGTCTCTATGCTCATCATGGCCTTTCTGCTCGGTGTGTTTACCGGCGGCAGCGCAGGGGTTGGCAGCTTTTTTTCGGTCTGGATTTTGGCTGTGGTCTATGGCTGTGTTGGCTTTGTGGACGACTGGGCAAAAATCAAGAAGAAAGAGAATGCCGGTTTGACCCCAAAGCAGAAATTGGCGCTGCAAGTGGTCGTGGCGGCGGTGTTTGTGTCGCTGCTGCATCTGGCAGGCGATTTGCCGCTGTCGGCCGACGGCGGGGTATATCTGCCCATTCCGGGCACCGACCTGACCTTGACACTGCCGTGGGTGGTATACCTCATTTTCGCGGTGTTTGCCATCGTCGCCGAGAATAACGCGGTCAACCTGACCGACGGCATCGACGGCCTTGCGGCGGGCGTGACCCTGCCCGTGGCGGTGTTCTTCATCGCGCTCAATCATTCGGTCAATCTGGGTGCAACCGTTTTCGCGGCTGCACTGGTGGGTGCCCTGTGCGCCTTCCTGATTTATAACTTTAACCCCGCCAAAGTCTTTATGGGTGACACCGGTTCGCTGTTTTTGGGCGGCGCGGTCGCCGGTCTGGCGTTTGCGGCTGGACAGCCGCTTTTGCTGCTGCCGGTCGGCCTCATTTACCTGATTGAAACGGTATCGGTCGTCTTGCAGGTCACTTACTTCAAGCTGACGCACGGCAAGCGCCTGTTTAAAATGGCGCCCATTCATCATCATTTTGAGATGTGCGGCTGGGGGGAAAAGAAAATTGTATTCGTATTTGCAGGCATTACGGTCATCATGTGTATCCTGTCGTGGATGCTGATATAAAGCCCGGCTGCCTGCCCGCCTGAAAGGAGCCCCTCTGGATGAACGCAAAGACTGCCAAGCCAAGTCGCCCCGCTGCGCGGCGACCTGCACGGCCAGCCCCCAAACATGCCGCACCCAAAGCACACCGGCTGGATACCGGCACGGTGTTGGGTGTTGTTTTGCTGCTGGCGGTTGGATTGATTGCGCTGTTTTCTGCCAGTTATCCGGCTGCCATCAACAAATTCGATACGGGCACATACTTTATTTCCCGTCAGGGATTTTATGCACTCATCGGGCTGGTTGCCATGCTGGTTATCTCGGGCATCGACTATCATATCTATCTGCGCTTTCAAAAACAGCTGTTTATCGCTTGTCTCATCATGCTGGCATTGGTGCCGCTGGTTGGTGTCACGCATAACGGTGCGACGCGCTGGATTGACTTGCCGCTCTTGGGCGAGTTCCAGCCGTCGGAGGTTATGAAAGATGCGGTTATTATTTCATTTGCCTATTACGCGGTGCGCAAGGGCGACCAAGTGCGCACGCTGCGCGGTGTCATGCCGTTTTTGGGAGCACTGGTATTGATAGCCGGTTTGCTATATTTGGAGCCGCACTTGTCAGCCACCGTCATTATTTTTGGTATCGGTCTGGCAATGCTGATTGTAGCTGGTATGAAAATCTGGTACTTCTTGCCGCTCATTCCGGTCGCATTGGCGGCAGTCACCGTCTATATTTTGAACAATGATTACGCGCGTTCGCGTATCATGGTTTGGATTGACCCCCTGAGCAGTGACAAGGTGTTCACCGGAAATGGCTGGCAGGGCGGTAACAGTCAGATTGCGATTGGTTCAGGCGGCTTTTGGGGTCTGGGACTGGGTCAAGGCCGTCAAAAGCATCTGTATCTGCCCGAACCGCAAAACGACTTTATCTTCTCTGCCTGGTGCGAGGAGATGGGATTTATTGGCGCGCTGCTGGTTATCTTGCTGTTTGCGTTCTTGATTTATCGGTGTTACCATATCGCGTTCCATGCGCCGGATAAAATGGGCTGTCTGATTGCCACCGGCATTGCGACCAAGCTGGCCATTCAAACACTGGTCAATCTGTGGGTCGTCACCGGCCTGTTCCCGGTTACCGGCGCTTCTCTGCCGTTTTTCAGCTATGGCGGTACGGCGCTGCTGATGCAGATGGGCGAAATGGGAATTTTGCTCAATATTTCACGTTATATGCGCCCCAGTGAAAAACGGAGGGGCTAGGGGGAATTTGACTTATGAAGCTGTACATTACAGGCGGCGGCACCGGTGGACATGTCACACCCGGTCTGGCCATCGCACGCTATTTTGAAAGCAAACGTCCGGGCACAGAAGTGCGCTTTGCCGGCACAAGCAAGGGCATTGAATCACGACTGGTGCCGCGCGAAGGATATGCGCTCGATACGATTGAAATTGTGGGCTTGCGCCGTGCGTTCAGTCCGGCCGCGATTGGGCACAACCTCAATGCACTGCGGTTGGCAGCCGCTTCGGTCGGCACGGCAAAGAAACTGCTGCGGCAGGCAAAACCCGATGTGGTCATCGGCTGCGGCGGGTATGCGTCGTTTCCGGTCGTGTCGGCGGCGCAAAAGCTGGGTATCCCCACGGTTTTGTTGGAGGTCAACGCCTATCCGGGCGTGACCACCAAGATGTTGGCCAAAAAAGCCGATAAGGTGCTTATCTGTTTTGAGGAAGCACGCGAGCTGGTTGGCGGCGGTGACAAGGTCGAACTCACCGGTTCGCCGGTGCGCGGCGAAATCGTGTTTGCCGACCGCAAAAAGGCGCGTCAGAAATTGGGATTAGGCGAGCAGGATAAACTGGTCGTATCGTTCTGGGGTTCCATGGGCGCGAAATATATGAACGAGCACATGGCGGGTATGCTGGCGCTCGAAACCAAGCGCGGTACGCGCTTCCGTCATGTCCATGCGACCGGCTCGGCGGCGGCACAGTGGCTGCCCAAGATGGCGCGTGAGCAGGGCGCAAAGCTGGAAGGCGATACGCCGATTGAAGTGACCGAGTATATTTACGACATGGCCTCTTACATGGCGGCTGCCGATTTGGTCATTTGCCGCGCGGGTGCGGCGACCATTGGCGAACTGTGCGCACTCGGACGGGCTTCGATTATGGTGCCCTCTCCCTATGTAGCCGAGAATCATCAGGAAAAAAATGCGCGTGCGCTCGAACACGCGGGCGCGTGTGAGGTGTTGTTAGAAAAGGATGCAACGCCAGAAAAGTTGTTGGAAATGACCGAGCGCTTGCTGGCGGACGATGCCAAGCGCGCGGCAATGGGTGCGGCGGCTGCCAAACTGGCACAGCTCGACGCAGGCGAAAAAATTTATCAGCAGATTCTGTCGGTACTGCCCAAGTAAGGGCGGGAAAGAACAAGAAAACTGAGGTTTTGGTATGGCGAACAAACCCAAAGACAATACCGCGACCCGGTCGGCGCGTGAGCAGCCGACCGGGCTTGCGCGCTTTGCCGTTCCGGAGGCGGACACGCAGCCGCGTGCCCGGACAGCGGGCAGTACAAAAAGCAATACAACGCGCAAAGGTGCTTCAACTGGGCGAAAGAAAAGCAGCGGGTCAAAGCGCAGCAGTTCGCAGCAGCAGAGCAGACAAAAATCGGCAAAGACATCGGGTTCTTCCCGTCCTTCCAGTCAGACTGCCAGAAAACAGACGGCATCGCGCACAAAGGGCAATGCCGCAGGGATGCAAATGCGTGTCAGCGGTACGCAGCACCTGACCCCGCAAAAGCAGGGGGCGACCCGTCGCCCGCTGGCGGCGGGACGCACAGGCCGGGCACGTTCGCTGCACCTACAAAAAATCGTCAAGCGAAAAGAACGCCGGGCAAGGCTGAGCAAAATCATTGCGATTGTGTTGAGCCTTGTGTGCGGCGTGTTTGCACTGACCACCTTTTTCCGTGTGGATGCGGTGGAAATACAGGGCTTGTCGCGCTATCCGGCAGACGAAGTGCGCACGACATTCGGCGTTCAGCAGGGGGACAACCTGTTCTTTTGCGATAGCGCACGCGGAAAAAACCGATTGCTCAAACAATATCCTTATTTTGAAAGTGTGAGCGTCGAGCGTGACCTGCCCAACCGCATGATTTTGAAAATAACCGAATCCAAGCCGATTGCGGCGGTCAACGGCACGCAGGGCGGCTGGTTCATTTTGGATAAAAATTGCCGCGTGCTCGCCCGCACCGACCAGAGCGGCGCACAGGATACCGCCGAGGTGATGGGTGTGCGCACAGCGGGCGCCGAACCCGGTCAGCAGCTGACCGCCGAACAGCCAGAAGCGCTCGAAGCGCTCAAGGAACTGGCCAATGCACTGGACACCGTTGGGTTGGGCGGAAAGGCGACGCTGTACAATCTGGAGGATTTAAACAGCATTTGGTTTTTGTACGAAGACCGGTTTGCCGTGTGTGTCGGTGACACCAGTGAACTGGAGCATAAACTGGCGATTCTATATGAACTGCTGACCGGCGATCAGTTTACCCCGTCGGATAAGGGCACTATCAATTTGTCTCTGGGTGACCGCGCCATCACCAACACCAGTTTGTCAGAAGGTGAGGTCGAGCGCACCGCCCGCGGACAGGCAGAATTGCAGCACATCGACCAGCCTGAACAAGATTCGACAGATGAGGAAAAAGATGGACAAGAACAATCGGACGAAGATGACGAAACAACCTGACTAAATCGGTCGAAAAGTAAGTTTTTTCACAAAGTAACCGTTGACATCTTGCCAAATCGCCCGAAAAGCGGTAAAATGAAAAGAAATGGGGGCTGTGTGCCCATTTCACAAATTTTGCATTCAATCATCATTTTTTAGATATCGGAAATTTCTGGAATTTACATACGGAGGACGGCACAATATGGGTTTTCAGTTTGAAACAGGACTTGACAACGTAGTCAATATTAAAGTAGTAGGCATCGGCGGTGGCGGCAACAACGCGGTCAACCGCATGATTTCAAGTGGTATCCAGGGCGTAGAGTTTATCGCCATCAATACAGACAAGCAGGCGCTGCAATATTCGGGCGCACCGACCAAGATTCAGATTGGTGAGAAAATCACCAAGGGACAGGGCGCTGGCTCCGACCCACTGCGCGGCCAGAAAGCAGCCGAGGAGAGCAAGGACGAAATTGCTTCGGCACTCGAAGGCGCACACATGGTATTTATCACCGCTGGCATGGGCGGCGGTACCGGCACCGGTGCCGCACCAGTCGTTGCCGAAATCGCCCGTTCGATGGGTATGTTGACCATCGGCGTTGTGACCCGTCCGTTTGCGTTCGAGGGCAAAAAGCGTCTGGAACAGGCGTTGTATGGTATTGAAAACATGCGCGAAAATGTGGACTCGCTCGTTATTATCCCCAACGAGCGCCTGAAGTTCGTTTCCGAACAGAAGATTACCTTTAAAAATGCGTTTGCTATCGCAGATGACGTTCTGCGTCAGGCGGTTGCCAATATCTCCGAGCTGATTACCGTGCCGGGCTTTATCAATCTGGATTTTGCTGACGTGACTTCGGTGATGAAGGATGCTGGCTTTGCACACATCGGCACCGGTGCCGCAACCGGTAAGGACAAGGCGACCGAAGCGGCACAGATGGCAATTTCCAGCCCGCTGCTTGAAACCTCTATCGACAACGCGCGCGGGATTATCCTGTCCATCAGCGGTTCTTCGGATATCGGTCTGGAAGAAATCGAGACGGCTGCCGGTATGGTGCAGTCGGCGGCACACCCCGAAGCACACATCATTTTCGGTGCGTCTATCGACGAGGAACTGGACGACGAACTTCGTGTTGTGGTCATCGCAACCGGATTTGACAATGTGCCCGAATCGGCAAAGGGCCCGGACGGTCAGACCGTACCGCCCATCCATGAGGGTGCAAAGCCCATGCCCAACGCGGGCGTGCAGCAGCAGACCGGCTTCCAGTCGCCGTTCCAGCAGGCACAGCAGCAGCCGCAATTTGCACAGCAGCAGTACGCACAGCAGCCGCAGCAGCAATTTGCGCAGCAACCGCAACAACAGTTTGCGCAGCAGCCGCAGCAGCAGTTTGCACCGCAACCCCAGCAGCCTTCGCAGTCTCAGTCCGAGATGGAGGACGATGCGTTCAAGGCGATTATTGATATTTTCAATCACAATAACTGAGCAAGCTTACCCCGCAGGATTCGAAAAAAACAGCCCACTTGTGGGCTGTTTTTGACGCGGGAAACTAGAACAGCAAAAGAAAGGATGTGATGGGCTGTGAGCCCTGAACCGAGTCGAAAACGGAATCAGAATACGGTTGGCGGCGCGTCACATCCTGAGTGCATGGAGTGACCGCCGCAGAAAGGCGGTTACTCTATGGTTGAATACTTTAAGTCAGACGCGCGTCAACTGAGCGCTCTTTCGGCATTTGAACCCGGCTGTTGGATTAACCTGGTTCATCCGTCCAGTGAGGAGATTACGCGCGTTTTGGCAGAAACCGGTGTGGAAGAGGATTTCCTGCGCGCAGCGCTTGACCCGGAAGAAAGCTCGCGTGTAGAAGTCGAGGAGGAGCAGACCTTGCTCATTGTCGATATTCCAACACTGGAAGAAAGCAACGTCGAACAGGATGAATCCAAAATCTTCGGGACGCTGCCAATGGGCATTATTGTCGTGCCCAACACGGTGATTACCGTGTGCTTGCAGGACACGAACATTTTGCGCAGTATCGCGCAAAATAAAGTGCGCGACATTCACACCGCGCTGCGCACCCGATTTGTGCTGCAAATTCTGTTGCGCGTGGCGGGGTTCTTCCTGCGCAATCTGCGCATGATTGAGCGCGACTTTACCAAGGTCGAGCGCAGATTGTATGATTCGCTCAAAAATGAAGAGCTTATCCAGTTGCTTGGCCTGTCCAAGTCGCTGGTCTACTTCTCTGCATCGCTCAAAGGCAATGAGGTCACGATGGAAAAGATGCTTCGTGGGCGCATCCTCAAGCTGTATGAGGACGACCGCGACCTGCTCGAAGATGCCCTGATTGAGATTCGTCAGGCGATTGAGATGGCGGGCATTTATTCCAGCATTTTGGCGGGCACGATGGATGCCTATGCTTCGGTTGTGTCCAATAACCTCAATATTATTATGAAGGTGCTGACCGTTATCACGATTATCATGACCATTCCCAATATCATCTTTGGTTTCTATGGCATGAACATCACGGGTAACGACCTGCCCTTTGCATATTGGTGGTGGGTGCCGGTGATTATCTCGATTGGCGGCTGTATCGGTGCTTGGATTTACATGAAGCGCAAAGATTTACTTTAAGAAGCAAAAAAAAGACTGCCCGAAGGCAGTCTTTTTTGTGTTATTTGGCGGTGTGGATGGGGTATTCCTTGCCGCAGACAATAAGCGACTCGATTTGGTCTAAGTCCTGTGGGACAGCAAAGCGTATATTGGTTGTGGCATAGGTTGCTTTGCCGTTGGGCTGCTTGGTATGCGAATCAGAATCAACAACAACGCCATCTTCGCACGAACTGCCACCGCCAGAGGTTGAAACAATTTGGTAGTCCGGTTGGTTGGTGTCGCTCCAACTGTCGCCAATGAATACCACTCTGCCATCCTTGTACTTTAGATGCAGGTCAAAGTCAGCCGAACAGGTTGTGTTCTCCAAACGTCCTTCGGCAATCAACCGGTGTGTTTCTTCGGATAGCAAGTATTCTGGATGGGTCGGCACCACCCAGCCATGATTGTAACACGAACCACCTTCGACGCGAGCGGTCACAAACAGCGGCGAGATGGAAAGGCTGGTCAAGGTGGATGTACCGCTGAAAATCGGAACTTCATCATTGGGGGTCAGATAGATGGTTTCAACCGGGTGAATGGGAATGTCAGATAAGGTGAGTGGGGAAAAGTTGTCGGTAAATAGGGTGACATCGTAATCCCGCGCCCGAAATCCAATTCGCTCAATTTTCAGGTCAAAGGATTTGGCGTTGGACAGATGGGCGGAAGATTGTCCCTGTCCGGCATAAAACTGATTGGTCAGGACAAACTGCAAGGTGCGGGTTTGTTCGTCCCATCCGGTACAGGTCTGGTCAAACAGTCCCCATTCTGGTACCGTGCCGCTGTCATCCGATTGGCTGGGCAGAATATCCCATTCGATATAATAATCTTGTGGGGTCGGAGTCAGTTCCCTTTCGGTCAGCTCGTAGCGCCACGCATCAAGCGGAAAGGTTTGGGGAAGCTGTACGCTGAACGAGAGATACAGCATATTGTCATCGACTAAACATTCCTGCGTGGTAAACGTCCAGTCGTCGCGGGTTATGGACTGGTCAACCGGATACGATGCGACTGGTATGCCGAAAAATTCCCGTAAGGTATTGCCGAGGGCTGGGACGGCGGCAGCGGTCAGCATGGTGACCGCCAGCGCCGCGGCTGCAATGGCACAAATCAGTTTGTGTGGGCGTAGTCTTTTGACAGCGGGGGCGGGTGTGTCAGCGGCAGCCGCCTGTGTAAGCCGCTTACAAAGCTGTTGTTTTTCTTCGGGCGTAAAAGAGACACGGTTTAGCGTATCAGTATAGCGTTTCATGGCAATATCCCTCCAGTTCTTGTTTGAGTTTTTCACGCGCACGGCAAAGGCGTTTGCGCACTGTGGCGGGTGAGATGTGAAGCAACTGCGCAATTTCATTGGTGTCATAGCCCTCATAGTAAAACAAATAGACCGGTTCCCGATAGCGCAGCGGCAAAGCCTGCACCGCGTTGTATAAGGTGTCGTCCGGTTCGGGGACGATGGGGGCGGCTAGGTGGCTGGCTTCGTGCAATGTGGCATGCCGCCGCCACCATGCGCTTTTTAACAGGTCTTTACAGGCGTTGATGGTGCATCGTATGACGTAAGCGCGCTCGACTTCGGGTGTATCAAAGGTCATGTCGGCGCGCAGCAGTCGGCAAAACACCGTTTGACAAATATCTTGTGCGTCGGCGCGGGACAGCGAGTAAGTCATGCACAGGCGTAAGATGGTGTCGGCGTAGCGCGTGACAAAGCGGCTGGCTTCTTCCGGTGATTTCCAGTTCATATAGATACCCTCCTTTCTGACCAAAAGACGAGACAAATGGCAGATTTGTGACAGGCACACAAAAAGCGCATCGTCTGACGCGCTTTTCAGTGGGGAATCGTGATTGGATTAAATGGGGCGGCGATAGCGTGCCCAGCGGCGCACACCGGCGAGCGAAGTGAGCAGCGTGAGCACGGCGAAGCACAGCAAAAAGACCATAGCCGCCGTCCAGCCCCAGCGCTCGGATACAAAGCCGATACCATAGGAGGAAAGCGCCGAGCCAAGGTAACAGGCGCTGTTAAAAATGCCTGTGACCGACGAGGCGCGGCCAATCGCACCGAAGTGAATGGGCATGAGGTTGATAATCATAAGGTTTGCGCCGACCAGCGCGGTCGAAGATAAGGTCATCAGCGTGAGAGAAACCGCGGCATGAGACGTGCCGGTCAAACACAGCACCGCCAATGCGCCTGCGGCAATCGCCATAAATCCGGCAGTTCCGGCAAGTTCGTTGTGTACAAAGCGGTTGGCAATCCACTTGGACAGATAGACACCGAGCAGATTGAACACGGGCAGGACGATGGACAGGGCGACCGAGAGAGAAGCGCCGAGCGAAAAACATTCGTCCAGATAAGTAGGCATCCAGCTTTGCAGACCGTCGCGCAGTAGGCCGAGTGAAATCGCGCCCAGTACGGTCAGCAGCGTACCCGAAACAATCAGAATACGCAGCAAACTGCCCTGTGTTTCGTTTTCGGCGGCGGTCAGCGTGATTTGCTCGATTTCACCGTTTTGGGCGGTCTGCTGCTCGAAGAAGGTCATGGCACGCCAGAACACCGCGGCGGCAATCAGCATAATGAGCGCGGATAACAGGAAATCCATGCGCCAGCCGGTGAATTTTAGCAGGATGGAAGCGAATAAATAGGTTAAAATGGTAGCGATGGGGTAAGTGGCGGCACCGTTGGCGCAAGCGCGTTTGCGGTGGGTGGGTGGAATCATTTCGGAGAACACGCGCGCAGCGGGTGACCACAGGAAGGACTGGAACACGCCGTTGAGTGCCCACAAAACCAGCATGACCGGATAGGACGCGCCCGAAAGCCCCATGCCCAGATTGAGCACGGCAGACCCAATCACGCCGGTAAAAATCAGTTTTTTGGGTGGGATTTTGTCGCCCAAAAAGCCGGAAAACAGCTGAAATACACCGTAAATCACAAAAAATACCGTGCCAATCAGACCGGCATCCGATTTGTTCAAGCCTTCGGCGGCAATCAGGTCAGCCATGACCGCGGCATAGCTCAGGCGACCGAACAGACCGGCGATATAGGCACCGGCGGTCACACAAAAAAGTTGTGTGGCGTATCGCGGCGGACAGACCCGCCGGGTACGAGTTTGAGACATAAACAAGTTCCCCCTTGATTCTGGTTACATACGATTGCAATTGTATCACTGTAAGGGATAGATTGCAAGGGATGTCCCCTTGCAATCGCGTGTCAGAACATATACAATAAAAGTAACAGAAGCGGGATGGAGAGGAGGCAGGGAAGCCATGATTGCGATTTTATCGCCAGCAAAAAACATGCGCCGCACACCGCGGCGCAATCTGCCGGTGACGGTGCCCAAACGCCGCGCAGAAGCCGAGCAGCTTTGGACGGTCTTGCGCGAGATGCCGGCGTATGAATTAGAGAGTGCCATGCAAATCAGTCCGGCGCTTGCGCTCAAAGCGGCGGCGAATTTTATAGACTGGCAGCCGGAAGGAGGGCAACCGGCTATTTTTGCGTATGACGGATTGGCGTATAAATATCTGGACGCGGACAGCATGACCGACGCCGATTTGCAGTATGCACAACAGCATTTGCGCCATCTTTCGGCACTATATGGGGCGTTGTGCCCGCTTGACCTCATTCATCCCTATCGGCTGGAGATGGGGCGGCGGCCGCGCGGCATGAATCTGTATGAATTTTGGGGCGATAAACTGCGCAATGACCTGTATGCCGACACCAATTTGGTGGTCAATCTGGCGTCAAACGAATACAGTAAGGCGGTCTCCAAGCATCTGCACGCCGGAGACCGATTTTTGACCTGTGAATTTTTGTCCAGACGCAACGGCAAATTGCGCTGTCTGGCGGCAAATGCAAAAATGGCACGCGGCGCGATGGCGCGGTATATTGTGCGCAACCGCGTGGATACACGCGAGGGCTTGACTGCGTTCGATGGGCTTGGCTTCGACTTCGCCCCCAATCTGTCCAATGATACGGTTTATACCTATGTACAGCAGCTCTAAAAGACAACAAATTGGCAAAAGATAGTTGTTTTTTGAACCAAGCTGGAAAAATAATACTTGCAGAATCCGGTGTAAATAGGTTACAATAGAAGAAATAAGGGTGAAAAATGAAACCGGAAGGGGAATCGCACATATGATTCATCCCATTGGCGTAATTCGTCGCGGAGAGCAGAGTTTTATACGCGAACGGCTCAAAGCGTATGATTTGGTTCCTGTGGAAGCCTTTACCCTCCACCTCATTGCGGCGATGGATGGTTGTAATCAGGATGCACTGGGCAATCGACTGGAGATTGATAAAGGGCGTGTGGCAAAATTGCTGGCCAGCTTGGAGGCTGGCGGGCAGATTCAGCGCACGGTCAACGAACAGAATAAACGGGAAAAACGGGTGCAACTGACCGACGAAGGCAGAAAGACGCTGGAAAACGTCAACGAGACGTTTGCCGAGTGGAACCGCATGTGCCTTCAAGGGTTTAGTGAGGAAGAATGCGCCCAATATTTTTCTTTTATCAACCGCATTGCGGAAAACGTTGCCAGCAGCAGAAAAGATGGCTGGCCGCGCTTTTGAACCGGCGAAAATCGGTGCAGCGTCGTCATCAGGCGGCGGCACCGGTTTTTCTTTGCGGCGAATCCTTTTACACATTATTATAGAAAAGAACAAAAGGAGTGATGGACTATGCTGGGAACGCTGGTCAATACAGGGACGATTTTAGCCGGTTCGGTGCTGGGGAGTTGCTTGCGGCGCGGGATTCGGGAAGACTATCGGGGCGCATTGTTTCAGGCGATGGGGTTGGCAGCCTGTGCGCTGGGGGTCAATGCGGTCGCGCAGAATATGCCTAATAGCACCTTTCCGGTGTTGTTTATTCTAAGTCTGGCAGTCGGCACGCTGGTCGGCACCATGCTGGACATTGACGGGCGCTTTCAGCGGCTGGTCGGACGGTTTTCGCAGACCGGCGGCTTGGGTCAGGGTCTGTCCACGGCGATTCTGATGTTTTGTATTGGCACGCTGTCTATCTTGGGGCCGATTAACAGCGCACTATATGGAGATGACACCTATTTATTCACCAATGCCACGCTGGATTTTGTCACGTCGATGACGCTGGCTTCGACGTATGGCATTGGCATTGCCTGCGCTGCTGGCGTGCTGTTCTGCTGGCAGGGGGCGATTTATCTGAGTGCGGGCGCACTGGCGGGCTTTTTAACGCCCGAACTGATGACCGAAGTTTCGGTGCTGGGCGGCATTTTATTAGCCGCGTCGGGCTTGTCTATGCTGCAAATTCGGGACTGTAAGACGCTCAATTTACTGCCCGCGCTGGTCGTTCCGGTCATCTGGTTCGGGGTGCGCGCGCTATTTTGAATCAAAGGAAAACAAAAACGCATGGAATCCCATGCGTTTTTTGCTTTACACAAAATTTACACAATTTGGTCATGTTACTATCACATCATCACGATAAACTGTGTACAGATTTAAAAGCGAACAAAAGGAGGAACGACTGATGGAAAAACAGCCGCGGCATGAGCTGAAGCACGAGATTTCCTACGGAGATTATCTGGCGTTGCGGCGGCGGTTGCTGCCCGTCTTGCAGCACGACCCCCATGCCGGTGCAGATGGGTTATACCGCGTACACAGCCTATATTTTGACAACTATAATGACAAAGTGCTAAGGGAAAAACTGGATGGAAAATCGGTGCGCGAAAAGTTTCGGATTCGGTATTACAACGATGCAGTAGACCGGATTTTGTTGGAGAAGAAATGCAAAGCGCATGGATTGGGCGTCAAATATGCCGCCCCCTTGACGGCAGAACAAGTGCGCGCCCTGCTGCGCGGCGATTGGGCATGGATGGCACAAAGCGAGCACGGCTTGATAAGGGAATTATATGTCAAGATGAAAACCGAATCGCTGCGGCCGCGCACGGTCGTCGATTATGTGCGGGAGCCGTTTTTATATGCGGCGGGAAATGTGCGCATCACGTTTGACTGCATGATTGCTTCGGCAAGCGCGGATGAAAGTTTTCTGCTTCCACACGCGGCCATTCCGGCGGCACAGGGAAAAATCGTGCTCGAAGTCAAGTATGACCGATACTTGCCCGAACTGATTGCCGGATTGTTGCAGCTCGGCACCTATCGGGCAGCGGCGTTTTCCAAATATGCGACCTGTCGGATGGTATATTGAGCGCGCTAAAAATTTTGTGTAAGGAGTTTTGATATGACCTTTCAAGATGTATTCAAATCCAATTTTCTGGACAGCGTGCAGTCGTTTTCGCTGATTGATACCGCGTTGGCGCTGTTGGTGTCGCTGGCACTCGGTTTGTTTGTGTTTTTTGTGTATAAAAAGACCTTCCGGGGCGTGTTGTATTCGTCCACATTCGGCGTGTCGCTGGTGGGCTTGTCGATGGTGACCACGCTCGTGATTCTCGCCGTTACGTCAAACGTTGTCCTGTCGCTCGGCATGGTCGGTGCGCTGTCTATCGTGCGTTTTCGTGCCGCCATCAAAGACCCGCTGGACATTGTATACCTGTTCTGGGCGCTGGCCTGCGGCATTGTCACCGGTGCCGGTCAGTTCATTATGGCGATTGTCGGTTCGGTTGTCGTGGGCGTGGTACTTCTGGTATTTGTCAACCGGCGCGAGAATGACCACCCCTATTTGCTGGTGGTATCCTGCGAGGACGACCGCGCAGAGCGGGTCGCCTTTTCCGCCCTCAGTCAACAGAAGTTTGTCATCAAATCCAAGACGGTTACGACCGACGGCGTGGAGGTCACAGCCGAAGTGCGTCTGCCCGACGATGGCACGACCGGATTTGTCAACCAAGTTGCGTCCGCTCAGGGCGTGCGCAGTGCGGTGCTCGTCAGCTATAACGGCGAGTACCTGTCGTAAAGGGGCGGCGCTATGATTCGCCGAAAATCGACCGAAGTGCTTGCCATTGTATTGTTGGCAGCCATGTTGCTGGTCAGTTGTCTGCTGCCGCGTTTTGCACAGGCAACGGGCGGTGTTGCGCAGACCTATGAGCAAGCACTATTTGGAACCGACCTTATCACGGTAGATATCCAGATTGCCGAGGACGATTGGCAGGATATGCTGGAAAATGCGTTAGAGGAGGAATACCACGTTGCCAATGTGACGATTAACGGGCAGACGTTTGAAAATGTCGGCATCCGAACCAAGGGCAACACCAGTCTGTCACAGGTTGCCTCGTCCGATTCCGACCGGTACAGCTTTAAGATTGAATTTGACCATTATCAGGATGGACAGACCTGTTGGGGTCTGGACAAACTAGTACTGAACAACCTGATTTCGGATGCAACCTATTTGAAAGAATACTTTGTCTATGATATGTTTGCCTTTTTGGATATGCCCGCTTCCGATTACGGGATGGCAGAAATCACCGTAAACGGCGAGCCGTGGGGCATTTATCTGGCGCTGGAAGGCGTGGAGGAAAGTTTCCTGACTCGCAATTTCGGCACGTCGGCAGGACTGCTCTATAAGCCGGAAAACATGGGCGGCGGTGGGCCGGGCGGCATGAAAGGCAAGGATTCAGACGAAGTGCGCGAGATGATGGGCATGGATGCCGACGCACAGGGCTTGCCCCAACCGCCGCAGATGCCGGGGCAGGATGGCGAACAAACCATGCCGCAGGGGCAACCGCCGGAGATGAATCAGCAGGATACCCAAGCCGCAGGACAACCGCCCCAACTGCCCGACGCTGCACAGCAGCCTTCAGCCGATGGGCAGACCGATGAGACAGCACAAGGCGACTGGGCACAAAAGATGCAGGAGCGCGGTGCGCGCGGCGGCGGTGGGCCGGGCGGCATGATGGGCGGCGGTGGTTCCGACCTGCAATACACCGATGATGATTTGGATAGCTATGAAACCATCTGGGAAGGCGAGGTCATGGACACCGACGACGCCGACCATGAAAGAGTCGTGGAAGCACTCAAGAAAATCAGTGAAGGTGACTTGTCCGGCTTGGATGTTGACCTGATGTGCAAGTATATGGCGCTGCAGACCTTTGTGGTCAATCTGGACTCGCTTTCGGGCAACATGGCGCACAACTACTATCTGTATGAAAAGGATGGGAAGCTGGCGCTGCTGCCGTGGGACTATAACCTAGCGTTTGGCGGCTTCCAGAGCGGCGATGCGTCCAGCGTCATCAACTTCCCGATTGATACGCCAGTTTCAGGCGTGACGCTGGAGGACAGACCGATTTTTGCAGCCATCTTGAACGATGAGAGCGCGTGCGCGCTGTATCATTCCTATTTGGATAAGCTGTGCAATGAATATGTGCAGGGCGGTATGTTTGAACTGACTTACACCAAACTGCGTAGTCTGCTGGACAGCCGGGTCGCCACGTCCGAACATGACCCAACCGCATTCTATACGGCGGACGAATACACGACCGCAGTAGAAATGCTCAAAACTGTGATTGAAAAGCGGGCGGAAAGCATTATGGGACAGCTTGACGGCAGTATCCCGTCTACGACCGATGGGCAACAAGCCGATGCCAGTGCGCTGATAGATGCTTCGGATATCAATATCTCGGCGATGGGTTCGCAGGGCGGCGGTGGTCGTGGTGGACATATGATGCCTTGGCAAAATGAAACCACCGAGCAGCCACTACCGACTGATGCAGACGATGCGCAGCAAGCGCAAACCACTGAAACGTTACCAGCCTGATGGCCTGCGCGTGGCGCGGTGCAGGCCATCGTTTATCGAAATCCTTCGATCCCCCTATATGCGCCCGAACCGGTCTGTGTTTGCACAGACCGGTTCTTTTGTGTTTGTTATCATAAATTTTACAAAAGAGGGGATAGGTTTTTGCAAATGGGAATGATATAATGAAAGACAATATATAACTTTGAGATGGCGGCCACAGCCGCAAGCCAGGAGGATATGGAAATGAAATCGGTACTGTTGATTGGTCTGGGGCGTTTTGGCCGGCACATGGCCGGTAAGCTCAACGAGATGAATCATGAGGTGCTGGCGATTGATATCAACGAACAGCGCGTCAATGATGTACTGCCGGTTGTCACCAGTGCGCAAATTGGCGACAGCACCAATGAAAATTTTATTGCATCGCTTGGGGTGCGCAATTTTGACTTGTGTGTGGTGGCGATTGGAGACAATTTCCAAAGTTCGCTGGAAACCGTCGCCTTGCTCAAAGATTACGGTGCACCTTTTGTTGTCGCGCGCGCAAATCGGGATGTACACGCGAAATTCCTGCTGCGCAACGGCGCCGACCAAGTGGTATATCCGGAAAAAGAAATGGCAATCCGCTCGGCGGTCAAGTACAGCTCGGATAATGTGTTTGACTACATTGAGTTAAACGGAGATTATTCCATTTATGAAGTACCCATTCCGCAGCCTTGGATTGGAAAGACATTGGTACAGCTCAGTGTGCGTACCAAGTATCATATTAGTGTCATGGCGCTGCGCCACGGCTCCCATCTCGACCCGCTCCCGCGTCCTGACCATGTGTTTCAGGCAGATGAAACCATGTTGATTATTGGAGCAAACAAAGACCTGACCAAGTTTATTCATCGGAAATAATGTGTAAAAAAGTCCTGCCGGTTGGCAGGACTTTTGTTTTTGTGGGCGTGGTCAGTTAAAATAGACCAGTTCTTCTTTGGGTGGTTGGGCGGGGGTACACTGTTTGCAGTACAATACTGGCCCTTCACCGCGATACTGTTCAACATACTCGACCCGCACTTCGGCAGTGACCATGACCCAGCTTTTGTGTTGAATGGGTTGGGCATCCGATTGTTTGCACAGAAAACCTACGAACTGCACGTCGTCTGCACAGCACACCATAGCGAAGCGGCCGGGTACAAACACATGTGCTTTTGCCATTTTGGGCGATACATAGGCCATACCCTTAAAGCGCACGGTCTTACCCGCATACTGTTCGGGGGAGCTGGTGGCATCGACGTACCACAAGCCAAAGTTTTCGTCCGAGATTTCAATAATGGGGGCGTTTAAGTCGAAGGGGCGAGGCATGTTGTCGCGGTAGTCCTCCGAGCCGCCGTTTACATCGTCCAAAAAGATGGTGGCACGCGGGTTCATGGCGCGGATGTTCTTCTGGTACAGCATCTGCTTGAGTTCATCAGTACAGCGGTTGAACACGATGAGGTCAGCCATAGAAATGTGCTCGAACATGCGCGGCCCGATGTTGTTGGAATACAGTTCAAAGGTTTGGGCGTTGACCGTCGCAACAATCTGGTAGACCGGCCATTCGGGGGGCAGTTTGCCCTCTAGGAATGGTGCAATCTCCCACATGCCGTTCAGTTCAATCAGGATGCGGTCGGGGTTATATTGTTTGCCCAGGTCGCGGAAAAAGCGCAGTGTGAGTTCGGAAGGCTCGTCCACGGTGACAAGTTCGGTGCGGGCATCGTGCAGCAGCATGGGGTCATATTCCTCCACGCCCTCCTCGCAGACGATGAGCAGCGAGCGTTCGTCCTCAGTGAAATTAGGGTCGCGCAGGATGTCTTGAATGAACGTGGTTTTGCCGCTTTCCAGAAAGCCGGTAAACAGATAGACAGGAATTTCTTTCATCGTTTACACCCCAAACAATTCGGCAATGCGGTCGGTGTCCAAATCGGCACCGATGACGCACAGGCGGCCGGTGTAGTCGGCGGCACCGTGGCGTACTTCAGGCTGACCGGGCACGAAATCAAAGTGCAGCCAACTGCCGTCGGGCGTGGGTACAATGCCTTTCGCGCGCAGGACAGTGCCCAGCGAGATATCACCCAGCGCACCCAAGATAGAAAGAATTTGTTCTTCGGTGTATTTGTGCGTGGTTTCGCGTCCCCAGCTCTGGAACACTTCGTCTGCATGGTGGTGATGATGGTCGTGGTCATGGCAGCCACACGAGCAGCCTTCCCCGTGTTCATGGTCGTGATGATGCGCGTGGTCATGCTCGTGTTCGTGGGGATGCTCATGGTGGTGTTCATGCTCATGCGCGTGGTCGTGGTGGTGCTCATGCTCATGGTCGTGATGCTCATGCTCATGTTCGTGGTGGTGATGGTGTTCGTGTTCATGTGCGGCAGCCATGATTTCATCCAGCACCTCGGCAGACAACGAGTGGCTGTCCTCCATTACGGCAAGGAGCTGTGCGCCGGTCAGTTCGTCCCACGGTGTTGTCACAATGCGTGCGTCTGCGTTGTGCTCGCGCATCAGCGAAACCACCTGTTCCAGACGTTCCTCTTTGACCAGTTGGGTGCGAGACAGCAGGATAGCACCGGCGTGTTCGATTTGGTTGAGGAAGAACTCGCCGAAGTTCTTGGTGTACATCTTGGCTTTTTGTGCATCGACCACGGTGACAAAGCTGCCCAGCAAAACCGGCTGCTGCTCGGCTACCTGCTGTACGGCTGCAATGACATCGGACAGTTTGCCTACGCCCGAAGGCTCAATCAAGATACGGTCGGGGTGATAGGTTTCGATGACTTCGCGCAATGCCTTGCCGAAGTCGCCGACCAGCGTGCAGCAGATGCAGCCCGAATTCATTTCGGTAATCTGGACACCGGCTTCCTTGAGGAAACCGCCATCAATGCCGATTTCACCAAATTCATTTTCGATGAGCACGACTTTTTGTCCTTTGAGCGGTTCGGACAACAGGCGCTTAATCAGCGTTGTTTTGCCAGCGCCCAGAAAACCTGAGATAATATCAATTTTAGTCATAAAAAAGACACCTTTCCAGCCAATAAAATATTTGTCTGAACCTATCATACCGCGATTGAAGCAAAAAAGAAAGGGCATTTTTGTAAACACGGCGGAAAAATTAGGGGAGGCAAACAAAAACGGTCACGCTGATATCAGCGTGACCGCAATAGATTAAAATTTGTCCACACAGGCTTGCAGCACAGTTGCCGCGATTTCACCGGCAACCGATGCACCGCCGCCGCCGTTCTCAACCAGAACGATGAAGGCGTAGGGGTGTTCGGGGTCGTCGAGGAAACCGGCAAACCAAGCGTTGGGGCGCTTGTCGCCGCCGACTTCGGCAGTACCACTTTTCGCGCCAATGTTCAGACCGCGGAAACGGTCTGTGCCGTAGGTTTGTGTGACGTTGTTTTTCATCATGTCTTTGACCTTGGAAGCCGTGGACGCTTCAATTAACGTGCCGGTCTGGTCGGTTCGCTCCCAAGTGACCGGGAAACCGTTGGTGGTCGTCAGGTCTAAAATCAGGCGCGGCACAGCGGCTTTGCCGCCGTTGGCAATGGCGCCCATAAAGGTCATCATGTTGCACGGGTTGACCGTGTCGGTGTACTGGCCGACACCCGACCAGCCAATTTGCCCCTTGTCGGCCTGTGAAACATCATAGTGACCGGCAGCCGTTTGAATCCCGTCTACCGACATGCGAGAGGTCAGACCGGCTTTTTGAACATAGCGGGTCATCACGTCGCCGCCCATCTCGGCCGCTAGGGACGCAAACACGCCGTTGCACGAGTTGGCAAGCGCCGATTGAATATCCATTGTGCCGTGCGGTTTGGGGCAGGTGATAACCGAGCCGCCGACCGTGGTTTCACCGGTGCATTGGAAGGTGCGGCTTTCGAGGTCGGGCAGGGTTTCGAGTGCAGCGGTCAATGTGACCGTTTTGAAGATGGAGCCGGGAACCTGCGCCGAGGACAGAAAACGGTTGACGTAAATGCCGTCCAAGGTTTCGGCGTTATCGCCCGACAGGTCGGGCGGGTTCATGGGGTCAAAAGACGGGGTGGACACCATGCACAGAATGTCACCGGTCTTGTAGTTGTACACACCGACGGCACCTTGACGGCCATCCATCGCATTATAGGCGGTGACGTTCAGATAAGCGTCAATGCTGAGTGTCATGTTTCGACCGGTGCCGAGCGGGGAATACCCGCCGGTCAGCAGATTGTAGCCCGATACGCGGTCGGCAAAGGCGGTTAGGGCACCGGTGCCGATATTACCAGCCGGGTCGCCTACCGCATGTACCGTTGCGCGGCGCACGGTGGCATCATCGTGATAAATGCGCGTGCCGTCCACAACATCGCTGAGCACATCGCCGTCGCGGTCGAGCACCGAGCCGTTGAGCAGTTGACCGGAGTTGCTGTACATATGCCGGTTGAAGGGGTAGGAAGCCCATTCCGAGGCGTGCAGGACATAGCGCACGCAGAACAGGCACAGTCCGGCAACCAGCGCCAGTGCGATGAGCAGACAGAGCACCGCTCGTTTTTCAATCTTCCTCATAATCGTCATACGCCTCCAGTTCGTTTCTTAGTTCGCGCCGTGAGGGCAGGCGAATGGCAAAACTTGCATTTTGACGGGTATCCGAGGCCTTGAGGAAAGCCAACATGCCCCACGAAGCCAACATGGAGGTACCACCGTTGGACAGGAAGGGGAAGGTAACACCGGTCAGCGGCAGGATATCAACCGCGCCGAATACGTTCAGACAGGTCTGAAAGACCATCAGCGAGGTGGCGGCACAGGCGGCAATCGTGTAGAAGCTCGACCGGCCGGCGCGGCAGGCGCGCACGGCAAAGACCGCCAGTGTGACGATACACAGTACGGCGAGCACCGCGATAATCAGGCCCCATTCTTCACAGACCTTACAGAATACCATATCGGTATCGGCGGCGGTGACGTTCAGCCAGCCGTCGCCCGCGCCCACGCCGACCAGACCGCCGGACGCGGCAGCGGTCAGCGAATGGGTTTGCTGGAAGCCCGCGCCGTAGACATCTTCCCAGATGTGCCCCCAGCTTGCGAAGCGCTTGAGCACATGGGGCTTGACCGATAACAGCACCAGTACACCCGCGCCGCAGCCGCCACAGATAAGTGCCAGCGTTGCCCAGTCGCCCGAACGCAAGAATGCGATAACGATGAAGGTCACGAAGAAAATAGCGGCGGCACCGAAATCATTCATCAGCGCAAGACAGCCCAGACAGATGAGGGTGAGCGCCATGAACAAGCCAAGGTTCTTTTTGCGGAACAGGCGGTCAAGCGTTGCCGAACCGGCGAAAATATAGCAGACTTTGGCGATTTCCGACGGCTGGAGCGACATACCGCCCAGTCGAATCCAGTTTTTTGCACCGCCGTCTGCCGTACCCAGTGCAAGCGTGGCGACCAGCAGCAATACTGCCAGCACCGCCATCACGCGGCGCAGGCTGTTTGCGCGGCGCAAGTCGCGCAAGAACCAGCCCAAAATCAGAAAGCCAGCCATACCCAGCAGGATGGCAAAGAACTGTTTGGGCACCGACGAGGGGGCAAAAGATGCCGTGATAGACAAACTGATGGTACATAGGAAAAAGGCTATCATTTCCATCTCAAAGCCCACGCGCCGGAATGCGCGCAGCATGAGGCAGTAAATCCACATCAGCGCAATCATGCCGACAAAAATCAGGGGAAGTGCGGGGTCAGCCTTTTCGCCGGTCGAGATGATGAGCTGGATACAGGTCAGGATTTGGAAAAAGGTCAGCAGGATGAGCAGTCCCCACGGGGAAACCGGCTTATCCAGACCGGCGCGGCGTTTGCGGCGCGCCTGTTTTTCTTCGGGCGACACCGGTTCCAGCCAAGCGGGAATATCGGCAAAGGCGATTTGGTCGCCAAACTGCACCGGAAGCGGTTCTTCTGCCGGAGCCGTTCGGCCGCGCACATAGGTACCGGAGGTCGAGCCGAGGTCATACAACATCCAAGTGTCATCGGGCTGCCGGATAAGCGCGGCATGGGTGCGGGAGATGGTCGGGTCGTCAATCACGACATCGGCACTTTTTTGCCGTCCGATGATGTTTTCCCAGTGGGTCAGCGGCACGCGTTGTTGACCGGAAAAGTTGAGGTAAGCCCACACTTCGGCGGTGTGTTTGACCGACAACAGAGAACGAATGGCGGTCACCAGAATCAGCAGACCGAGCACGGGCAATACAAAGCGGATGACTGTGGTATACCACATGCCAACCATAGGTACTTGCTGAACAAATTGGTACAGACTGTCCATTCCCGCCTGCATCGCGTCATGGAAGCCGGTAAAAAATTCAGACAAAAAAAGATTCCTCCCTTCGGATGGGGTTTTATGGGGTGTTTGCGTACAACGTATCATTATAGCACAGGGGTTTGACGACGTAAACCAACAAAAAGGCAACATCAGGTCAAATGGGAAGCCGGCGAAAGGCGGCTGGAGACATACCGGTTTTGCTGGTAAAGGAGGCGATGAAGTTGACTTCACTGTGATAGCCCACGCGGAACGCGATTTCCTTGACCGAAAGCGAGGTGGTATGCAGCAGCGATTTGGCTTCGTCAATGCGGCGCAGCACAATATATTCATGCGGAGAATAGCCGGTACGCGCCTTGAAGCGGCGGGAAAAATGCGAGGGGCTAAGGCTGACTTGCGCCGCCACCTGCTCGACCGATAAGGATTCAAACAGGTGGTCGAGGATAAAGCGGATGGCTTGGGCGATGCTGTCCCAGTCCGGGCTGTTGTTCTCCTGCGGGGGAAAGAGCAGTTCGCACAGAATACGATAGATGGTTTGTGACAGGTCGGATTCGCTCAGCGAAGCCGGATGCAGGGTGAACGGATGGGCGAGCGCATCCAGAATCCGCAGTAAATCTGAGCGCACATGCCCGCCAGCGGGCAGCGAAAGTACCCATTTGCCGCTATGCGCCGCCATGATTTGTTCAAAAAAGGCGGCTGTGTTGCAGCCATCGAAGTGCAAAAACAACATCCAACTGTCACGAAGCGCTTTATAACGGTGCGGCTTGCGGCAGTCGATGAGCGCCAGCTGTCCGGGGGCTGCCAATGTGCGGCGGCCATCGTTGAAGATTTCCATTGCACCGGCATCCACATAGAGCAGCATAAAATTTCTGTGACTGGCGCGCTTGGCGACTGGAGAGGTGTCCAGAAAGTCATAGCGGTCATCAAGGGAATAGTATCCGATTTCGGTCGGATAGTAGAACATTTGTCGCGCAATGGCCGACGGCGTATTATAATATCGCCGGGATTCGGGCAGAACACCGGCTTCATTGATGTGAATACCCGAAGAATGAAAATTGGGCATGGCACCATTCCTTTCCTGTAAACGATATAACCGCGGGGCTGCGCCTATTATACCACAAAGACAGCATAAAATATAAATAGATTGCGGCTTTTTTTTATTGTTATTATGGCGGGATGTGATATCCTGTTGCCAATGGGAAAGCAAGAAAACCCAAAACGGCAGACCGCAAACCCTGCCAACCTCTTTTCTTCACCTTGCTTTTCCGTGGCGTGCCTGTTTTCCGTGCCGTGGCGCGCCTTCCCTGTTGATTTGGCCGCGCCTATCGGTAGGCGCGGCTTTTCTTTTGAATCGGGACGCATAAGAGATAAAAAGGGGATACGTTTTATGAATCGACTGGTACACGATAAAACCTTTTATCGAACCTTTGCCGTGCTCACGCTGTCGCTTGCCCTGCAAAATTTGCTGACCTATTCGGTCAATCTGGCCGATAACGTCATGTTGGGGCGCTTTTCTCAGGACGCACTTTCGGGGGCATCGCTGTGCAACCAACTGCAATTCTTTTTGCAAATGCTGGTACAGGGTGTTGGCGAAGGGGTTGTCGTGCTGGGGGCACGCTACTGGGGAAAACGTGACCTCAAACATATTCCGCATATCATCGGTGCCGGGCTGCGCTTTGGCATCGTCATTGCAGTCGCCATGTTTATAGCGGCGCTGCTGTTTCCACAGCAAATCATCCGTTTGATGAGCAATGACCCCGCCATCACCGAACAGGCGGTGCAGTATCTGCGCATCATCTGCTTTACCTATGTGATTTTTGCACTCACCAATATGCTCACCGCGTCGCTTCGTGCGATTGGGGTGGTCAAAATCGGGTATATCATCTCGTTTTCCACGCTCTGCATCAACATTTGTCTCAACTACATTCTGATTTATGGGCATTTTGGCGCGCCCAGTCTGGGGATTCGCGGTGCCGCGATTGCAACACTGGTTTCGCGCACGGTGGAACTTGTGATTGTGCTGTGGTATCTCAAGTTCCGCGAACATACCCTTGCATTAAACTGGCGCAAGCTGCTGTTTATCGACACCAGTTACATACGCGATTATGTGCAAGTCTCGTTGCCCGTGCTGGTCACACAGGCGCTTTGGGGCCTGTCGTCGATTGCACAGACCGCCATCTTGGGCAACATGCGCGATTCGGCTATGGTGGTTCCGGCCAACTCGATTTCGGTGTTGGTGTTCCAAATTCTGTCGGTCGTCGGCTATGGTGCGGCCAGTGCCGCCGCCATTTTGACCGGGCGCACGCTGGGCGAAGGGCATAAAGACCGCATTGCGCAGACCGCGTTCACTTTTCAGGTGATTTTTTGCGGGATTGGCGTGTGTACCGGCCTGTTGATTTGGCTGTCTCGCGGGCTGGTATTGCAAATTTATGACACGTTGACGCCAGAGGCGGCGCGGCTGACCGCACAGTTTATTGCAGTATTGGCGGTCACGTCGGTCGGAACCTGTTATCAGATGGCGGCGGATTGTGGAATTTTGCGAGCGGGCGGGGATACGCGCTTTGCGATGTGGAACAATATGGTGTTCACTTGGCTTATCTGCCTGCCCTGCGCAGCGCTGTCGGCGTTTGTGTTCGAGTTGCCGCCGGTTGTGGTGTTTTTCTGTCTGAAGATGGACCAGCTTGGCAAGTGTCCGGTCATTTTTTTGCGGGTACGCTCCAAAAAATGGGTCAAGCAGATTACGCGATGAGCATATAGAAAAAGCCCTGCCGCATATTGAGCAGGGCTGGAACTGGATAGTGTCGGGTGAGACGAAAATGCCTCACCTTTTTTATGATAAGGGGGAAATCTGGTACAGGTCGGTGCGGCGCTGCTCCAAAACCGGACAGGCTTGACGCGCCGTTTGGATTCGCGTGTGGTCGCAGCTGATAAAGGAAAGGCCGGGCGCGTCATGCAGTTCGAGTAGCGCACCGCCATCGGGCGCATAAACCGCGCTTTGCCCTAAAAATACATGGGGCTTGGTGTGGTCGCAGCCCACCACAAAACAGCCGTTTTCGATGGCGCGCGCTTTGAGTAAGGTACGCCACTGTTCGGCCTTGCGTGGACCGCAGGTAAAAGCGGCTGTGACCAGAAGAAAATCAATGCCTTGCAGCGCTTGTAAGCGTGCCAGTTCGGGGAAGCGCAATTCGTAGCATACAATCAGACCGAATGTGCCGAACGGGGTGGAGATGGGCGTAAACAGGGTATCGCCTGCGCGGAAGTGGTCGGATTCACGGTAAGAAAAGGCGTCGTAAAGCTGGCATTTGCGGTGCTTGGCCACCACCGTTCCGGCGCTGGAAATAATGACCGTTGTATTGTAGGGGCGCGGGTCGTCGGGCGTGGACTCAATGACCCCGCAGCTAATCCAAAGTCGATGGATGCGAGCCAGTTCACATAAACCGCGCACAAAGGGGCCGTCGAGCGACTGTCCGCCGGGGAATGGTTGTCCTTCGGGCAACCGGCGTGCCGGGTAGGTCATGGCATATTCGGGCAGCATGAGCATATGCGCCCGCCCTTCTGCTGCACCGGCAAAACGGGCAATGGCGGCCAGATTTTGTGCGGGGTCAGCGGCTGCATTGAATTGGGCGATGGCGAAAGCGGTTTTCATCTCAATTCCTCCTTGAAGGTGTATTGTGGGTGCATCACTTGAAAAATACGGGCTTGCATGATATGCTGAGGTCAAAAGGGGAGGGATATGACCATGCAGATTACCTTTTTGGGCACTGGTGCTGCCAGTGCGGTTCCACTGCCGTTTTGTGCCTGTTCACTTTGTCAAACGGCGCGCTGTCTGGGGGCAAAAGAATTGCGTGCCCGGTCGGCTTTGCTGGTCAATGATGATTTGATGATAGACTTCGGCCCCGATGCCGTACCGGCTGCCCAGCGCATGGGAAAGGATTTGACGCGCGTGCGAACCTTGTTGATAACGCACGCACATCGTGACCACTTTGACCCCGGCCATCTGGTCACGCGCCTGTCGGAATACGGCTGCCCACCCGCGCCGCCGCTGGTGCTGGCGGCATCGCCCGCGACGCTTGCCCAGTTGTCTGTGTGGCTGGAAGCCGAGGAGACGGGCACCAGCCTGCAAACCAAGCGGGGATGTGAGCGGTTGGGGCTGACTGTTCGGCCGCTCGCGGCAGGGCAGTCGTTTGGCGCAGACCGGTACACCATTACCGGTCTGTATTCTCATCACGCGCCCGATTGTGACAGCCGAATGTATCTGGTAGACGACGGGCACAACGCACTGTTGTATGCGGTGGATACACCAGCGTTTGAACAGGATGTATGGGACGCATTGGAGCAGACCGGCTGTTCGTTTTCGTGCGTGGTGATAGACCATACCTACGGCATTGCGCCGCCCGATGTGCAGCAATTGGCGCTTGACCATATGGACGCGCAGCAGGTGGAGCAAACGGCGAATGAATTGCGCGAGCGCGGTCTGCTGCGCACGGGCGCGGTGGTCTATGCAACCCATCTTTCCCATGAATGGATGCTGCCGCACGAACAGATGACGTGTTATGCGCGGGCGCACGGCTATGAGATTGCGTGGGACGGGCTGACGCTGACGCTTTGACAACTATCAGATAGATTGATAGTATTATACCGTACAACCGGACGCAGAACAAGATAGCAATGCGGGCACAGTAGTCCCCAAAACAAATACACCAAAGAATCCAAGTTTTTCACCCCGAATCCGTACTTTTTCGTCCGTTTTGTCCATAAATTTTCGGGGTTGTTTGTGATATAATAGTAAAAATTGAGTAAAAGAAACATAGAGATTAGAGGAGAACGGACAAAAGTTATGGAAACCCTTGCAAAATCAAAGGCTGGCGCAAAAGCCAGTGCAGGGATACGCACCGGTATTCGCCTGCCGCAACTTCCTAGTTGGTGTAATTGGCTGTTTGCGCCGCTCGCGGCCGCGGTCATTACCCTCTGTGCAACTTGGATTCAGCTGGAAGAACAAATTTTTACATACCGCTTTTTCTGGGTGGAAAGCCTGTGGTGGCACCGTGCCGCATGGTTTGCCGGATGGGTGTTTTTAACGCTGGTATATCTATTCTTTTTGGGTCTGACCAACCGCCCGCCGGTTGCCGTGACGCTGACTTCTATCTTCCTTTGTGTGCCCGCACTCATTTGCTATTATAAATTGCAGTTGCGCGGTGAACCGTTTTTGCCGTGGGATTTCGCGCAGGCGGGAGAAGCCTTTGACGTAGCGGGAAAAGCCGGCCTTTGGGTCACGAAATCCATGTGCGGCGCGGCGGCGGTGCTGGTTGCATTGCTGCTTTTGTCCTGCTTTTTAGCGCGCCCCCGTCTGACTTGGAAGCGCTGGCTGGCGCGCACATTGCTGCCGCTTGCCGGTGTGTTTGCAATGGTGTTCGGCGTGTTCTTGCAGGAGCATGTCACCAAAGATATCCTATATATCTCGCCCGATGCGTGGATGCAAGACCGCTATTACCGCAATTATGGATTGGTGACCGCATTCTTCACCAATATGCAGGTCATGCAGGTGCAGGGGCCGGAAGGGTACAGTCAAGAGGCTGTCCAGCAGGTACTAAACGGTGTGGGAAAAGACAATCAACCTTATTTTGCGGCCAGCTATGCCGCACAGGGGGATAATGCGGTGCAAACACCGACCGTCATTTATATTCAGGCCGAAGCGTTCTGGGACCCGTCGGAATTGCCCGGCGTGACCTTTGACCAGCCCATCACGCCCAATATCCAGCGCACAAAAAATGAAATGGCGTTCGGCAAGTGCTATTCACCGCGCTTCGGTGGTGGCACTTGCGATGTAGAGTGCGAAGCGCTGACCGGATTTTCCATGGAGTATCTGCCCAGCAGCTGTAAGCCCTACGTCGAATACATCCATAGCCCAACCGCGTCTATTGCGTCTTTCCGCAAGACACAGGGCTACCAGACCAAAGCCATTCACGGTTACTACGCCAAATATTGGAACCGCGAAAACGCTTATGCCGATTTGGGCTTTGATGACTTTATCAGCTTGGAGGACATGGACAACCCGGAGCGCAAGCGCCCGTGTGACTGGGAAGGCGGCTTGGTCACTGAAGATGAAATGGCGCGTCAGATTATAGATGCGTTTGAAGACAAAGACCCGAATGCACCGCTGTTTTTGCACGCAGTCACCATTCAGAACCATTTGGCGTACACGCCGGACAACTATCCGGACGACGAGCGGGTGCATGTGACCAGTGCGCCCGAAGGCGTGACCGAATACACGACCGGATGCTTAGAAGATTTTGCAACCGGTGCGCGTGACACTGATGCAATGTGGGGAACGCTGACCGACTACTTCGACACGGTTGAAGAACCGGTGATTCTGGTGTTGTGGGGCGACCACTACAACGCCATTGGAAACGGTATGAATGTGTACAGCGCGACCGGATACGGTTCGGAGGACATGAACGACCCGCGTGTGCATGAAACACCGCTGCTTATCTGGAGCAATTACTGGAAGCAGCCAGTTGACCTTGGCACAGTTGCCGCCTACCAGATTACGACCATTACCGATGATTTATATGGTTTGGACCAAACCCCATACTTTGATTTGCTCCGGCAGGAGTTTGAACAGTACCGCGCCAAATCTGCGGGCACGACGGTTGAACCGGACGGCACATATAGCTGGGATGCCCTGACCCCAGAGCAACACCAAGTGTATGATGCCCACTGGATGCTGCAATATGACTTGCTCTTTGGCAAGAACTATCAAGAAGCGCCTGTGGTACAGCCGAATAAAACCGAATAACAGCAACAAAAAGACCGCCTTTTGGCGGTCTTTTTGTTGTCTTTTGTCTTAGTTGAGCAGGACACCGTTTGCAATGTAGGCAATCCACTCGGCAAGGTTGGTGGTGTGGTCGGACATGCGTTCCAGATACTTGGCAATCATCAGATAATCCACATACTGTGTAATATTCTGTGGCTCCTTCTGCATCAGCTCGCACAGCGTCCCAACCATGTGTTCAAAGGCATCGTCCTGTGCATCGTCCTGATGCACGATTTTCTTTGCGGCTTCGACATCCAGTTCAACGTAAGCCGAAACGGTTGCGCGCAGCATTTCACGCACGCGCGTGAGCATAGCTGAAAGCCCTTCGGGTTGGGGCACGCGCGGCTGTGCTGCCAGTTTCAAGACATATTCGGAAATGTCGCTGCAATGGTCTGCAATGCGCTCCAAATCGGAAATCATGCGCATGACCGAGGCAATGCGTCGCCAGTCGCTCGCAACCGGTGCTTGCATGGCAACCAGATTGAGACAGTGCTGCTCAATGCTGCGCTCCATGGTGTCGAAATCGTCGTCGCCATCAATCAGACGTTGCGCGCCTTCAGCGTCAATATTTTCCAGGACACGGGTGGTTTGGTCAATAGCTTGTTCCAGCCGTGTGCCCATTTTGAGCACACGGTGGGTGATTGCGTCAAGTTCTGCGGTGTATATATTACGCATAGCGTGTGTAGCCTCCTGAAAAATCAGCCGAAACGGCCAGTAATGTAATCCTCGGTTTTCTTCTCCTTGGGATTGGTGAAAATTTGCTTGGTGTCACCAAATTCAATCAGGTTGCCCACGAGGAAAAATGCGGTTTTGTCCGAAATACGGGTGGCCTGCTGCATGTTGTGGGTGACGATGACGACCGTGTAATTTTGCTTGAGTTCGGCCATCAAGTCCTCAATGCGCAGGGTGCTGCCGGGGTCAAGGGCGCTGGTGGGTTCGTCCATTAACAGCACATCGGGCTGTACAGCCAGTGCGCGGGCGATGCACAGGCGCTGCTGCTGACCGCCGGACAAGCCGAGCGCGCTTTTTTTCAGGCGGTCTTTGACCTCATCCCACAGCGCGGCACCGCGCAGGGCATTTTCGACAATGCCTTCCAGTTCCACTTTGCTGTGATTGCCGTGTAGACGCGGGCCATAGGCGATGTTGTCAAAAATGCTCATGGGGAAGGGGTTGGGCTTCTGGAACACCATACCCACTTGACGGCGCAGGGCAGTCACATCGACATCAGGGGCAAAAATATCTTTGTTTTGCAGGGTCACTTGACCGGTGATGCGCACGTTGGGCACCAAATCGTTCATGCGGTTGAGTGTTTTTAAGAAAGTGGACTTGCCGCAGCCCGAAGGGCCGATGAGGGCGGTAATCTCGTTTTTGCTAATCTGCATGTTGATGCCCTTGAGGGCTTCGGACTCGCCGTAAAACAAATGCAGGTCTTTGGATTCCAGAATCGGTTGCTGCTTTGCGGTATCAGGCATGAGACAGACTCCTTTGGTTTTGGTTCAAATGGGTTTTAGTTATACTTACTGGACAGCGCCTTTTGCGCGAGCTTTGCGGCGCAGTTGAGGATAAAGACCATGATAAGCAGGATGGCGGCGATGGCGAAAGCCACTTCAAATTCTGCGCGTTCTCCTGCGTAGATGTACAGGGCAACCGAAAGCGTACCACCGCCGCGGGTGTAAGCTTCGATTAGGTTGCCTGCAATGATGGTTGCGCTGCCTGCCGTAAACAGCAACGCGGCACTTTCACCAACAATACGGCCGATGGACAGGATACAGCCGGTCACGATACCGGACAACGACGAGGGCAGGATAATCGTGCGAATCATGTGCCACTTGGTTGCACCCAGACCGAGCGCGCCTTCTCGATAGCTTTGCGGAACGGTCTTGAGACTTTCCTGCGTGGTACGGATGATGGTGGGCAGAATCATGATAACAAGGGTCAGGCTGCCCGACAACAGGCTGGTGCCAAAGCCCAGCATCTTAACAAATACCAGCATACCCACCAGACCATAGATGATGGACGGGATACCGGCAAGGGTTTCGGTTGCAAATTCAATGATAGAAGCAAACTTGCGGTTTTTAGCATACTCGGTCAGATAGACCGCCGCGCCTACGCCGAGCGGCAATGCAATGAGCAGCGTCAGCAGGATAATGTACAGCGTGTTGAGGATGTTGGGGAGAATACCGATTGTATCTTTCAGTACACTGGGCTTGGTGGACAAAAGCTGCCAAGAGATTTCGGGCAAGCCTTTGACAAAGATATAACCCAGAAGGCCGATGAGCAGCAGCACGGTGAATGCGGCACATCCGTACATCAAGCCGGTCATCACACGGCCTTTGATACGGCGAACGGTCGCGTGCCCCACCGAAGCAGACTTGGTTTGCACGGCTTTGCGGCTGGTAATGGAAGCGGTTTGATTCATTTTGCGGTATCTCCTTTCTTGAGGATGCGGCCAAGCAGCAGGTTAATGACCATAATAAAGATAAACAGGATAAGGCCGATGCTGAACAGTGCCTGTTTTTGCAGGCTGCCGTCAGCGGCATAGCTCATTTCGCTGGCAACTGCGGTGGTCAGGAAACGAACGCTGGTGAACAGGCCGGGCATGTTGGCGACGTTGCCTGCGACCATCATAACCGCCATCGCTTCACCGATGGCGCGGCCGACACCGAGTACAACACCTGCCGCGATGCCGCTTTTTGCAGCCGGTACGCTGACCTTGCAGATGGTTTCAATCCAAGTGGCGCCCAGACCCAAGCTGGCTTCCTCGTATTCACGGGGTACTGCGCGCAGGGCGGTTTCGCTGACCGAAATGATGCTGGGCAGAATCATGACCGCCAGAACCAGAATGGCAGTCAGCAGGGTACTACCGCTCTTGAGCTGGAATACGTTCATCACGCCGGGCACCAGCACCATCATACCAATCAAACCGTAGACGACCGAGGGGATGCCCGCCAGCAGTTCGACTGCCGGATGCACCACGGCTGCGATTTTCGGGGGTGCGAGCTTGGCGAGAAAGATAGCCGTACACAGACCAATCGGTACACCGATGAGCACAGCGCCCAAGGTGCCCCAAACGCTGGTCATGATAAAGGGCAGGATGCCGAACTGTGGGTCTTTTGCGGTCGATTGCCAAACCTGTCCAAGCAGGAAATCAACCGGGCCAATTTCCAAGATAGCCGGTAGACCGGCGATGACCATGTAAATCGTGATGAGCAGAACCGCGGCAATGGACACCATACCGCAGACGAAAAACACCGTATTCATCACGCGCTCAATGATATGTTTCAGTTTCATAAAGCACTCCTTGACGGGATGGGGAAAGCCGCGGCGTGCGCCGCCGCGGCTTTCTGCGGAAATCAGAGAGAAGGAATAAAAGAGAAAGGTTAAGCAAGCGGAACCGCGCCGGCAGCCGTAATCAGTTCATCTGCTGCGTCGCTGGTGGCATAGTCTACAAAAGCCTGTGCCTGTGCGCTCAGTTCTTCGCCGTCCTTGGTGACGAAGATGAACGGGCGCTGAATCTTATAGGTGCCATCCTGTACGGTGGCTTCGGAAGCCTCTACGCCGTCAACCGTAACCGCCTTGATGGTGTCATCAACTGCGGACAGCGAAGCGTAACCAAAAGCATTCGGGTTTGCGGCTACGCCAGCGATAACGGCACCGGTGCTGGTCAGTTCCTGCTCATACTTGCAGGTATCTTCTACGCCGATAATGCTTTCAAAACCGTCGCGTGTACCCGAACCAGCCTCGCGGCCAATCAGAACGACCGGTGCATCGTTGCCGCCAACTTCGCTCCAGTTGGTAATCGTGCCGTCAGCCAGTCCCTTAATCTGCTCCAGAGAAAGGTCAGTGACCGGGTTTTCCTTGTTTACAACAATCGCAATGCCGTCCAGTGCGAAAGTGGTTTCTTTCAGACCCTGTGCAGCTTCTTCTTCCTTCAAAGAACGGCTGGACAAACCCAAATCAAGCGTGCCATCTGCTGCGCCGGTGATGCCCGCACCCGAACCGGTCGGGTCATAGGTCACATCTACATCGGGATTGGATTCCATAAACGATTCACTCAGCGCGCCGATGACTTTTTCTACGCTGGTCGAACCGCCGGTTGCAACCGCGCCGCTCAGGGTTGCGGTCTGCTCGCCCGAATTGTCAGCCGTCTGGTCTTGTGTGGTTGTGCCGCCGCAAGCGGTCAGGCTGGCCATCAGTGCACAGGCAGTGAAGAGTGCAAATACACGTTTGGTTGATTTTCTCATGTTTCTTAACTCCTTTTGTCTGGACGGGCGTTCCATCGGTTCCCCAGAACCGCGCCCCTGTTTTCCTGTCCTTGTGTTTTCGGAACGGTTTTAAGTATAAACACAGCCTGCAAAATCCACTAGCATTTTCCGGTGAATCCTTTGTAAAAGTGTGAATCAGACCTGTGAAAATTTTTTTACACAATGGGCAAATGTAAAAGCTGTGCAAATTTCGGGCGGTTTTGGTCAAAAATCTGTGTAGCGGAGGGATGCTTGACAAATACACGTTGCCCGATACAATAAAAACAGAATGAAATAGAATATGCACAAAGCATATCCGTGGAGGGGAGCGCAAATGCAGGCAGGGCGGTTGTTTGAGCTGCTGTACCTATTGATAGAACGAGATAACTGGACGGTCAATGCACTGTCAAAACGGTTGGAAGTGTCTGAGCGCACAGTACGCCGTGATTTGGATGGGCTCAGCGCGGTGGGCGTGCCGGTCTACACTGTGCAGGGACGGGGCGGAGGGGTACGTTTGTTGCCCGGCTTTGTGCTCGACCGCTCGTTGTTATCTGCCAAGGAACAGGATGAAATTCTGTATGGCCTGCAAGCATTGCGTGCAACCGGACTGCAACCCAATCAAACCTTGTTGCGGCAGTTGTCCAGCCTGTTTGGACGGCGGCAGGATTATGACTGGTTGGAAGCCGACTTTTCTGAATGGGGGAGCGGTGGGTGCAGTCGGGAACGGTTTGAACTTTTAAAACGCGGCATTTTGGAGCGGCACCCGCTGACCTTTCTTTATTATGCCGCCGACCAGCGTGCGGCATGGCGCACAGTAGAGCCAGTGCGCCTTTGCTTCAAGGGTATTTCTTGGTATGTGCAGGCGTGGTGCCGTACCCGTCAGGCGTTCCGTACATTTAAGCTGTCCCGCATGGAGCAGGTGCAGTTATGCGAACAGCAGACTTTTTTTCCGCATGATATGCCGCCTGCGCTGGGTCGACAGTTGGATACTATGCAGTTGCAGCAGGTCGTCATTCGATTTGCACCTCAAGCAGCGTTTCGGGTTTATGACGAGTTTGAACGCGGGCAGATTACACGCCAGTCCGATGGTTGGTTGTTGGTGCGCACAAAATGGCAGATAGACGCATGGTGTGGCAGCTATCTTTTATCTTACGGCAGTTTGGCGCAAGTGCTGGAGCCGCACACGCTGCGGGAATGGATTGCGCAGGAAGCGCGAAAGATTTGTTTGCAAATAGAACAAAATAAATAAAACCGGTCAAGCCTTGACCGGTTTTATATGCTATCCTCAAGACATCTCCAATAGAGAAAGGATGTCTTGATATGAAATATGAAGTTGTAACCCTGCCCGAACGGAATATAACCGGCTTGAGCGTGCGAACATCCAACGATGCGCCAGACTGTGAACAAAAAATCGGTGCGTTGTGGCAGATGTTCCACCAGCATGTGCAGCAAGCAGGTGATAAGTGTTATGGGGTGTATACCGATTACAAATGGGATACCCCCAGCTATCTGGCATTTGTTGGTCACGAAGGCGCGACTGGTGGTGCAGATGTCACAACGGTCACCATTCCGGCCGGAAACTATGCAAAGTTTACTTACTTTGGTGCGGTCGGCAAAATCGGTGAAGTATGGCAGGAAATCTGGCATATGAACCTGCCGCGCGCGTATACCGCAGATTTTGAGGAGTATGTACAGGTGGATGAGCAAACCCAGTGTGGGCAGGTCAATGTCTATGTCGCGCTGGCTGATATCTGTCAATCGTGCGGTATGCCCATGACCAAACCCGTAGATTATGGCACGGAAGCTGATGGCAGTCCCAGCAAAGAATATTGCTGTTATTGTCGAAAAAATGGCGCATTTGTACAGGATTGCACGATGGAACAAATGATAGAGGGATGTCTCCGATATGCACCTGAGCAGTACGGGGACGCAGAAACCGCAAGAGCGCAGATGAAAGCCTATTTCCCAACACTCAAGCGTTGGAAACAGTAAAATATTTGATTGAACTGGTCACAGTTGTTCCTGTGACCAGTTTTTTCATTATGGTAGATATGCGGACAATCGCAGCAAAAGGGCGGCGGTTTCGGCGCGTGTGATGGAGGCATGAGGCGTGCAAGTGCCTTCGGCATTGCCATATAAGATGCCAGAAGCATATGCCCAGCGCATAGCGGGCAGCGCCCAGCCCGAAATCTGCGCCCAATCGGTAAACGGAAGCACAACCGGCGCAACCGTGGGCAGACCGGCAAAGCGGTGTAACAGTGCTGCACATTCTTCGCGTGTGACCGCATCGTAGGGGCGGAAACTGCCATCGGGTTCGCCAATAGCGACACCAGTAGCGCGTGCCCAGATAGAAGCGGCGGCATAAGGACTTTGTAACGGGATATCAGTAAACAAAGTGGAGAAGGCTTGCGGTTCCCCTGCCATGCGGTAAAGCGCCAGTATCAAATCGCCGCGCGATACCGGCAGATTGGGCTGGAACAGGTCGCCGGTTACACAGGTCATCCAGCCGCGGGCGAGAATTTCAGCAACATCGGCGGCATACCAATCTGAGGATACAACGTCGGACGGGGTGCCGGAATCGGGCAATCCAATGTCGGGCAAGGTCTGCCAATCGTCGGCTTTATCGGTGCGGACAAAACGGGCAGTCACGCGAACGCTTTGGTCAGGCATGGTGAAATACAGGTCGGTGTCGTCTGCGTCGAAATCAATTGAACGCCCAGATAAATCCATTACCGTCAGGGTATCAAGAGTGTATCCAGTATCGGCTTTGATTGTAATATGTACAGTATCACCCGGCACGGGGTTATCGCTTTTCAGATACAAGCGCCCATGCGCACCGGCTTGCAGCAAGACGGTAATAGCATCTTCATCAGGCTCTGATGGAGTGCCGCCCGGTTCATCAGGATTATCCGGATTGTCGGGAGGTGTGGTCGAGCCTTGCAGCGACAGTACCACCGTGCCGCAATCAGAAAGGGTCACATAACGGTAAACCCCATCTTGTTCGGCGGAAGCGGGAACGGTTGAGCCGTTGACCGTGCAGGACAGCAATGTACTATCAGCGGTCGGGATGGGCAGGCAGTAAACGCCGTCGCCTTCCAGTGCGGTACCGTCTGCGCGGCGCAGTTCGGTTTCAAAGGTTAAGGATTGTACTTGCCCGATGGAATCGAATGACCAGTCGGTCAAGGTGGTGCAAAGATAAACGGAATCTGAGGGCGCAAGTTGGGTGCCGTCAGAGGAGATACCATAAACCGGCGTGAGGGTGGCACGGTTTTGGGTAATGGCGGTGCGCAGCGCGTCGGTTCCGGTACCCGCAAGTGCATCGGAAATTTGTATGACTGTGTTGGTGGCAGATACGCCCACGCCACACCAGTAAACGCGCCACGCCTGCCGCATTTGGGCGGCAAGTGCGGGGTCGGACTGCAAAACCGTGTTGCGCTGTTCGGCTGTGGTGGTTTGAGACAGGCGGCGGCACAGAGCAAGCAGCGCGGAAGCCTGAGATTGCAGCGAAGTACCCGCTGTGCGCGGGTCAAAACCGCTCAGTGTTGTGCCGGGCAGTTGGGTCACAAGGATTTGTTCGACCGACCGGATAAAGGATTCCAGCTCGGCGCGTGCGTCGGCATCGGTGCCGGGGGCGTAGGTGAGTTCGGAAAAATCACTGTCTGCATAATAAGGGGAAGTCGTGGGGGTAGACGGTCGGGGCAATGCACCCCAATAGTTCAGTGATAGGTCACAATCCGCCACGCTGTCAACCGCGCAGCGCGACAGGTCTAGTTCATGAATGGTTGTGCCGGGCGCACGAATGGCAAGAGAGCCGGAAAAGGCGTGTTGATTGCCCTTGATGGTCAGTGGGAATTGCAAATCCAGCGCACCCGAAAGAGATGCGTTGAATGTGATGGTGTCATTTTCTTGCCAGAGTGTGGCGGCGCGGTCAAGTTGGGTACAGGCGTTGCGAAGCTGTCCAGAAGAATCGGACAACACGAGCGGGAATGCAGATAAAGTAGATGGTTCGACATCGGCAAAGCCGATGTCGGAAGGCTGCCCGCCCAGATGAAAGAAATCCACGCAGTCTGCTTGCACATCAATCGAAGTCTGGTCGGTCAAGGTGATGGTGTTTTCGGTATTTTGGGCGGACAACGTGCAGGAAACCGCACTGTCAGACCCACTGATAAGCGCACAGTCAGCGACGGTTACAGTGTTTTGCTCTGCGGTGGTGCTGAGCAAAACAAGACCTGTGGTGTTGGCATTGTCGGTGGATGTGTCGGATAAGATACAATCGGTCAGGTCATAATCTCCGTTTTGTCCGGAAATGCGCAAAGGGTTGCCCGAATAGATAGAACAGTCGGTTAGTTCGGCGGTGAACGATTGGCTGGAACTGTCGGTGCGCAAGCCAGCGGTTGGCGTGTTCAGGTTGCAGTCAACCAGAGAAAGCAGAGCCGGGTCACTGGTCGAGTCTACATCAATGGCAAAACAACTGCGTGCGGCTTGGGTTCCGGAGGTAATCGACACGGTAACATCTTGCAGTGTAATTTCGCTTTCTGAGCAATCACCGGTGACAGCAATGCCTGTTGTGCCGTTCAGCTCGCTTTCAAAAAGACAGTTGGCAATCGAAAGGGTACTGCTGCTGCCGGAAAAAGAAATGAGAGTGGTTTCGTTGGGAACCAACTTTGCAGACGGACAAAATAGATTGACACGAGACAGCGTGCAGTCTGTGTTATCGCCGCCGAGTTCCAACACAATATTGGAGCGAACCGAGCGTTCTGCCGTAATGGTTACATTTTTGGCATAAAAATTTCCCTCCGCACGCATAGATGCACCATTGGTTAAATACAGGGAATGATTTGCACCATCTAACGTGATATCGGCGGGAAAAGAGAGGGATTGCGCACAAGTGGCATCGGCAATCAGTTCAAGTGTGTCATAAGGTTGGGCGTGTTCCAGCGCTTCGGAAAGCGAACTGTAAGTTGTTTGTCCAATTTGCGCCACATCTTCGACAGCATGAGCCGACAACGGACATAGCAATAGAACGGCGATAAATGCAAAGAAAAAATGCAGGTATTTCATCGGGAAAGCCGCCCTTTCGTATGAGCAAAAAATGGAATAAAATCAAAATATATAAATAATTATGAAAAAATAAATTGTCTAAAGTCAATGGATATTGTGCTGGCAAACGCATGTACGTTAGAGGTATCTGTAACCAGTACAATGAAAATTTTGTCGAAAAATGTCGAATGAATGAAAAATAGACAACATCAGACTATCAAAAAATAAATACAATTTTTTTTTGAGAAAGACGGCAATAAAGTACAAAGAACAGATGTTTATTATCAAATTTGCATAATCAGAAAAGAGTAAATTGTGAAAATTGTTGGTTTTTATGATATGACCAAATAAGACTTTACAGCAAAATGAAAAATCGTTATACTAATAAAGAGATAATGAGAGGGAGGATAAAATAACAATATGATTTCTTTGCCCAATAATTTTGAAACCTATCCAGAAGCGCGAAAAGCTGGATTTTTACGCATGAAGGCACTGAAAGACCAAGGACAGCGTGTGGTAGGCGTGTTCTGTTCGTTTGTGCCAACCGAACTCATTTATGCAGCCGGTGCGATTCCGATTGGTCTGTGTGCGTTTACTGAAGAACCGATTCCGGCCGCAGAAGCTCATTTGCCGCGCAATTTGTGCCCGCTGATTAAAGCCAGCTACGGGTTTGCGCTGACCGATACCTGTCCCTATTTTTATTTTTCTGATTTCATTATTGGTGAGACGACTTGCGATGGAAAACGCAAAATGTTTGAACTGCTCGACGAAATCAAGCATACTTATGTCATGCAGTTGCCGCCCAGCCGCATCGGTTCTCATGCACTGGAAAGCTGGAAAGGCGAGATGGTGCGGCTGAAAGAGGAGTTAGAGCGGTTTTATAACATTACAATTACCGACGAAGATATCCGAAAAGCCATTCGCGCCAAAAATCGGGAACGCGATGTGATGCTGCGCTTTATGGAACTGGGCAAACTCAATCCGGCAGCGCTGTCGGGATATGAGATTGGCACAAGATTGGATTCGGCGGCGTTCTCGTTTGATTTGGAAGCGCGCTGTCAGGAAGTCGAGGCGCGCACAGCCGAGGTGCTCAAAGATTGGGAGCAGACCAAGAAAGGCACGACTTCGCGCCGCCCGCGTCTGCTCGTGACTGGATGCCCCAACACCGGCGTGCGGGATAAGATTATCAAGGCGGTTGAGGAAATGGGCGCAGATGTCGTGTGCTTTGATGCGTGCAACGGACTGCGCGACAAACTGCGCAAGGTGGACGAAAACAAGCCGGTACTGGACGCACTGGCCGAAAAGTATCTGGATATCACCTGTTCGGTTATGAGTCCTAACCCGCAGCGATTGACCGATATGGGCGACATGATAGACCAGTATGCGGTCGATGGCGTGATTGAAATTATCTTGCAGGCGTGCCATACTTATAATATAGAGGCGTATGAAGTTAAGCGCTATGTGACCGAGCAAAAGGGCAAGGCATATCTGGGCATTGAAACCGACTATTCGCAGGCCGATAAAGGACAGATTGCCACCCGTTTGGGCGCTTTCTTGGAGATGTTGGGCTGATGGATTACATTGGCATCGACATCGGTTCGACGGCGGCAAAAGTGCTGGTGCGCGGCACTCATGCACAGCAATTCGTGTTGCCGACCGGCTGGAGCAGCCGCGAAACTGCCCGGCAGATAGCACAGCGATTGCAAAATAGCGGTGTTCGGCTGGAAAATGGGCAGTCGTGTACGGTTGCGACCGGATACGGCAGGGAAAACGTGGATTTTGCAGATAAAAAAGTCACCGAAATCACCTGTCATGCACAGGGAAGTGCGCGCGATTGCGGCGGCACCTGCACGGTCATCGACATTGGCGGACAGGATACCAAGGTCATCCGCGTCGAACAGGGAACGGTGTCCGATTTCCTGATGAACGATAAGTGCGCGGCGGGCACGGGAAAATTTGTGGAAATCATGGCAAATCGTTTGTGCGTGGAGTTAGAGGAATTGTTTTCGCTTGCCGAGCAGGGTCAGCCGCTGCCCATCAGCGCCCTGTGTACGGTGTTTGCCGAATCCGAAGTCATCAGCTATATTGGAGAGGGCAAGCCGCGCGCCGATATTGCGGCCGGTGTGGTCGATTCGGTGGCGGCGAAAGTGGCGACACTGTGTTCCCGGCAAGCCTTATTGCCGCAAATCGTGTTGACCGGTGGCCTGTGTCACAGCGACTATTTCGCCGCACGATTGGCGCACAAGGTAGGACGACCGGTGCAGCCGCTTGAAAACGGGCAGTTTGCCGGTGCGTATGGTGCCGCACTGCTGGCGGAAAAAATGGCTGCCTCAAACAAATCATAGACAACCTATCTTTATTACCCCCTAAAAAAGCGAACCCAGATTGTGTTTATCAATCCGGGTTTGCTTTTTATTTGATGGTAAAAAGTAAAATTAGAACAATTTGACAAAAAATTTGCAATTCTACTTGACCAAATCACTTTTAACTGCTAAAATGACAAAGTACACAGCGCGTTTTGATGCCTGTGTGTTTTGAAAATTCTGAAAAAGGGGTTTTTAGAAATGCAAAAAAGAAGATTGTTCGCCGCCTTGCTCGCAGGTGTGACGGCGCTTACCCTGACTGCCTGCGGTAGTTCGGGTGGAGGTGCAGACAATGCAACAGCAGACGGCGACAGCTTTACCGTCGGTATCTGCCAGCTTGCACCGCATCCAGCACTGGATGCTGCATCGCAGGGTTTCCGCGATAAACTGACCGAACTGATGGAAGCCGACGGCAAATCGGTTTCGTTTGAAGATGAAAACGCAAACGGCGACCAGCCGACCTGCAACACCATCATCAATCAGTTCGTTTCGTCCAATGTCGATTTGATTCTGGCAAATGCAACCGCACCGTTGCAGGCGGCCGCATCGGCAACCAGTGACATTCCGATTTTGGGTACGTCCATTTCCGATTACGGCACCGCACTGGATGATACCGCCATGAGCGAGACGACCGGCCGCAATATTTCGGGCACGTCCGACCTTGCCCCGCTCGACCAGCAGGCCGCAATGTTGCAGGAGTGGTTCCCGGATGCCAAGAACGTGGGCTTGCTGTACTGCTCCAGCGAGGCGAACTCCCAGTATCAGATTGGGGTCATCAAGCCCGAACTGGAGGCGCTGGGCTATACCTGTACCGAGTACACCTTCTCGGATTCCAACGACCTGTCCACCGTTGTGACCAAGGCAGCACAGGAAAGCGAAGTCATTTACGTTCCTACTGATAACGTGGTAGCCGACAACACCGGCATCATTGCAAATGCCGTCATTCCGGCTAAGGTTCCGGTTATCGCGAGCGAAGAAGGTATCTGTTCGGGCTGCGGCGTGGCAACGCTGTCCATCAGCTACTATGAGCTGGGCGAGACCACCGCGCAGATGGCCTATGATATTCTGGTCAATGGCACCGATATCACCACCATGCCCATCCAGAGCGCGCCCAATGTCACCAAAAAGTACAATGCCGACATGTGCGAGCAGTTCGGCTTGACCCCGCCCGATGGTTATGAAGCCATTGAAGCGGCAGAATAAACAATCAAAATGGATATAAACAGCGGAAGCCTTCGGGCTTTCCGCTGTTTTGCATCTGATTTTCCTTGTGTGGGGAACGGATGAAGGACTATCAAGGAGGAACTTTCATGCAAATCAATGACTTGCTGAATGCCCTGCCCGGCGCAGTAGGACAGGGGTTAATTTGGGGTGTCATGGCAATCGGCGTATTCATTACATTTAAGGTACTGGACATTGCTGACTTGACTGTGGATGGCTCGATTGCGACCGGCGGTGCAACCTGTATCATGCTGCTGCGCGCGGGAATGCCGGTTTGGGCGGCTATGCTGGGCGCCCTGATTGCCGGTTTGGCTGCTGGCCTGATTACCGGCCTGTTACATACCTTTATGGGTATCCCGGCTTTGCTTGCCGGTATCTTGACCCAATTCGCGCTTTGGTCGGTTAACCTGCGCATTTTGGGCGGCTCTAACCAGTCCATCAGCGTGGATAAATTCCCGCTTTTGGTGTCCAGCCGTTATATTATGCAGGCAATCGGTGTCGTTGCGGTGTTCGTCGTCGCCATCATTGCGATTTTATACTGGTTTTTCGGTACGGCGCTGGGCTGCGGTATCCGTGCCACCGGCGCAAACCCGGATATGAGCCGTGCACAGGGCATCAATGTCGATTTCAATAAAATCATTGGTTTGATGCTGTCGAACGGTCTGGTTGCCCTGTCGGGCGGTCTGCTCAGCCAGTATCAGGGTTTTGCAGATGTCAAAATGGGTATCGGCTCGATTGTCATTGGACTTGCCGCAGTCATCATCGGTGAAGTCGTGTTCAGCCGCATTTTCCGCAACTTTGCCCTGCGTCTGCTGTCGGTCGTGCTGGGCGCTATCATTTACTATGTTGTATTGCAGCTTATCTTCTGGTTCGGTATCGACTCCGATTACCTCAAGCTGCTGACCGCTATCATTGTAGCCATTTTCCTTGCAATTCCGTACTGGAAGGGAAAATACTGGAACAAGCCGGCCAGAAAGGGGAATACCAAAAATGCTTGAACTCAAACAGGTCTATAAGACCTTTCATGCGGGTACGGTCAACGAAAAGCGCGCCATTGATGGATTGGATTTGACGCTGGAGGACGGCGATTTTGTGACCGTTATCGGCGGCAATGGCGCGGGCAAATCGACCACATTGAATCTGATTGCCGGTGTATTTCCGGTTGACGAAGGCACGATTAAACTAAACGGCATTGACCTGACCAATCTGCCCGAACACAAACGCGCAAAATTCTTAGGACGTGTCTTTCAAGACCCCATGCGCGGTACAGCCGCCACAATGGGCATTGAAGAAAACTTGGCGTTAGCCTATCGACGCGGCAAGCCGCGTGGGCTTGGGCATGGTATTACAAATGAGGAGCGCAAACTGTATCGTGAAAAGCTGGCAACGCTCGGTCTGGGACTGGAAAATCGCATGACCAGCAAGGTTGGTCTGTTGTCGGGTGGTCAGCGGCAGGCGTTGACCCTGCTGATGGCGACGCTGCAAAAACCGGACTTGCTGCTGCTTGACGAACACACAGCAGCACTTGACCCCAAAACAGCCGACAAGGTGTTGCAGCTCACCGAGGAGATTGTAGCGCGTGACCACTTGACCACGCTCATGGTCACTCATAACATGAAACACGCCATTCGCTACGGTAACCGCCTGATTATGATGGATGCCGGACGGGTCGTGGTCGATATCCGCGGAGAGGAAAAGAAAAATCTATCAGTACGCGATTTGTTGGAAAAGTTCAATATTGAAAACGACCGTATGTTACTGTCGGAATGATGCAGACCAGACAAGAGCCGCGGCAAGTCTTAGACTTGCCGCGGCTTAAATTTTGCTGTGCTCAGGGAAGCAAAAGTGCGTGAAAATTCACATAAAAAGTGAAAATTTAGCAAATAGCAGCCGCCTGCCCAGAGTGCGCAAAACCCATTGAAAGCCGAAGAAAAAGCTGGTATTCTATGCTCAACGAAACAAGTTGGCCAACTTGATGGGAGAAAAAGAAAGGGCGTGAAAGCCAATTATGATGCAAAAAGTTCAAAAGTTCGGCGGCGCAATGTTCACACCGGTCTTGCTATTCGCGTTTGCGGGTATTGTGATTGGTGTTGGAACCTTGTTCACAACCGAAGCAATTATGGGAGAGCTTGCGGCCCCCGACAGTCTGTTCTATCAATGTTGGAACGTCATATTGCAGGGTGGATGGACGGTATTCAACCAGCTTCCGTTGCTCTTTGCGGTTTCGCTGCCAATCGGTATGGCAAAAAAACAAAATGCACGCTGCTGCATGGAAGCACTGGTTTTGTATCTCACTTTCCACTATTTCCTCAGTACGATGCTGTCCCAGTGGGGCACCGTGTTCGGTGTTGATTACAGCGCTGAGGTCGGCGGCACCAGCGGTCTGGCAATGATTGCCAACATTAAAACGCTGGATATGGGCATGTTGGGTGCGCTGGCCATTTCCGGTATCGTCATTTATCTGCACAATCGGTTCTTTGACACCGAGCTGCCCGACTGGCTGGGTTCGTTCAACGGCTCGACCTTCGTATTTATGATTGGATTCTTTGTCATGATTCCGGTCGCACTGATTGCCGCACTGGTTTGGCCCAAGATTCAGCTTGGCATGTTTGCGTTCCAGGGATTTGTCAAGACGACCGGTGCATTGGGCGTTTGGATTTTCATTTTCTTAGAGCGTGCGCTTATCCCGTTCGGTCTGCATCACATTCTGTATTCACCATTCTACTACGACAATGCAGTGGTACCGGGCGGCCTGTACTCGTACTGGGCAAACAAACTGCCCGAACTGGCTGCTTCGACCGAATCGCTGCGTTCGCTTGTCCCGCAGGCAGGCTTTACGGCAACCGGATTTTCCAAGGTGTTCGGCTGTCCGGGTATCGCGCTGGCGTTCTACAAGACCGCAAAGCCTGAAAAGAGAAAACAGGTTTTGGCGCTGTTATTGCCCATGACGCTGACCGCTATCTTGTGCGGTGTTACCGAGCCGATTGAGTTCACTTTCCTGTTCATCGCACCGCCGCTGTTTGTGGTTCATGCGTTCTTGGCTGCAACCTTGTCAACCGTGATGTATCTGGCCGGTATCGTGGGTATCCATTCGGGCGGCGCAATCGAAATGGCTTCGCTCAACTGGATTCCGCTGATGGCAAGCCACTGGCAGCAGTATCTGCTCATGCTGGGTATCGGTCTGGTTGGTACAGCGGTTTGGTACTTCGTATTCCGCTTCCTGATTGTCAAGTTTAATTTCAAAACACCCGGTCGAGAGGACGACGAAGGCGTTAAGTTCTACTCCAAGCAGGAATACCGCGACAAGCAGGCATCTGGCGGCGCAAAGGATGCCAAAAATGAACTGGCAATGCGGATTCTGGAAGGCTTGGGCGGTAAGGACAATATTACCGAGCTGACCAACTGCGCAACCCGTCTGCGCGTCAATGTCAAGGACATCAATTTGGTACAGCCGGATACTTATTTTAAATCCATCGGCGCACATGGCGCGATGGTCAAGGGCAAATCGGTACAGGTCATTGTAGGTCTGTCGGTGCCCAAGGTACGGGCACAGGTTGAAGAACTGATGGCACAATCTGACCCGGTTTCACAATAATCAAGCGATAGAGTGAAAGAAAAGGAGAACGCTATGGAACGATTGTTATGTACATCTGTGGCAGGCACAGATGAAAAACTGAACCGCTGGTTCACAATTTTGAAAATTGTATTGTTCTGTATGCCGTTTTTGTACTTGGGTTACGTCGGCATCGGAACAGGGGGTGCAAGCCTCGCGGATGAAGGCGTACTGCAAGCCAATCCGACCATGGCGGTTTCCTTCCTGTCGGCTATGATTCAGCCCTACGCGGCATGGATTCTGATTTTGAGCCAGCGCCGCTTGCAGGATGGCCGCAGCGCATATGCTATGGTCAATTTGGGTGTGCTGCTGGTGGCACAGCTCATGATGATGAGCACGGTTGGCGTGGTTGGTTTCGCCCTCATCCTGTGGCGCTGCACCAAGCATACCGGTTTCGGCCCGCTGGCTGCCCTCCGGCAGATACAGCCGCGTCGCCTGTTCGCAGAGGTCGGCGGCAGCGTGGTAGTTTTGCTGCTGGCTGCGGTTTGCCTGTTCGCCACCGTGCGCATCGGCGCACTTCCCGTATAACCCTTCAAACAATCCATACAACAAGTTCATGTTATCATCTGACCATATAAATAGGAGGAATGTCTTATGTCGAACAATAAGAAGTATGCAGTTACCGTCGCTGGCGGCGGCTCGACGTTCACACCCGGTATTGCACTGATGTTGCTGGAGGAGCGCGACCGCTTCCCCATCCGCAAGATTATGTTTTATGATAACGATGCCGAGCGTCAGGAAATCGTCGCTAAGGCTTGCGAGATTTACTTAAAGGAAAACGCACCCGACATCGAGTTCGGCTATACCACCGACCCCGAAACCGCCTTCACCGATATTGATTTCGTGCTGGCGCACATCCGCGTCGGCAAGTACGCAATGCGTGAGAAGGATGAAAAGATTCCGCTCAAGTACGGCGTGGTTGGTCAGGAGACTTGCGGCCCCGGCGGTATTGCATACGGTATGCGCTCCATTGGCGGCGTACTGGAAATTCTGGACTACATGGAGAAGTACAGCCCCAACGCATGGATGCTCAACTACTCCAATCCGGCAGCCATCGTTGCAGAGGCAACCCGCCGTCTGCGCCCCAACTCCAAGATTTTGAACATCTGCGATATGCCGATTGACCTGGAAGAAAAAATGGCCAATATGGTTGGCCTGAGCAGCCGCAAGGAAATGCAGGTCGGCTACTATGGCCTGAATCACTTCGGCTGGTGGCACAAGATTTACGACAAGGACGGCAACGACCTGATGCCCGCCATCAAGGAACACATGGCTGCAAACGGCTTTGCCGATGCACTCAGCCAGACCAATCAGCATGTTGACCAGAGCTGGATTGAGACGTTCCAGAAGGCACGCGATGTTTACGCGGTTGACCCGTCTACCATCCCAAACACCTATCTGAAATACTACCTGTTCCCCGACTATGTGGTAGAGCACTCCAACCCCGAATACACCCGCGCAAATGAGGTTATGGACGGCCGTGAGAAGCATGTATTCGGCATGTGCCGCGATATCATCGCCAAGGGTACGGCAAAGGATTGCGGCTTCGAGGCCGATGCACATGCAACCTATATCGTTGACCTTGCCTGCGCGATTGCCGAAAACACCCGTGAACGCTTCCTGCTCATCGTGCCCAATGAGGGCGCTGTGGAGAACTTCGACCGCACGGCAATGGTTGAAATTCCGTGTATCGTTGGTTCTAACGGCTATGAGCGCATCTGTCAGGGCGCTATCCCGCAGTTCCAAAAGGGTCTGATGGAACAGCAGGTCAGCGTGGAAAAACTGGCGGTCGAAGCGTGGATTGAGGGCAGCTACCAGAAACTGTGGCAGGCGCTCACACTGTCCAAGACCGTACCGTCTGCCCGCGTGGCAAAGCTCATTCTGGATGACCTGATTGAAGCAAACAAGGATTACTGGCCCGAACTGAAGTAACTTTTAAAGTGAGTTCTATGCGCCATGAAGCAAACTGCGCTTCATGGCGCATTTTGCGTGCGGGCATATAGACAGGTTTGACAAAATCAAGTATACTAAAGTGTATCAAACCGGCACAAAAACCCGTATTTTGACCATTGAAACGCGCAAGGAGAGTATCTGTTTATGAAGATGGATGAACGATTTAATACCTATCGCCATCAGTTAAGTGAAACCGATATGCTCATCTGGAACTATATTCAAAAACACCGTTCGGCTTGTGTGAACCTGTCCATTGAGCAACTGGGCGAAAAATGCAGCGTTTCGCGCACAACGGTTTTGCGGTTCGCCAAAAAATTGGGCTATCATGGCTACCGTGATATGCGGGTTTGTATGGAGTTGGAACAGGAAAAAACCGAATTGCCGTCCGATTTCATTTCGCAAACCTGCACCATCTATAAACAAGCCATCGACGAAATCAGTACAGCCGATTTTACCGCCTTGCTCAAACGGATTGACGAAGCTCAAAATTTGTATATTTGCAGTTCCGGCATGGTACAGGATGCTGTCGCAAATGAAATGCGGCGCATGTTCCTTTCGGCTGATAAGTGGTTTTATCCCATCAATGGGCCAAGTGAAGGGTCGGTTATGCTGGAAAACGTCACTCAGCAGGATTTGGTGGTCATGTTATCGCTTTCGGGGGAGTCGCGCAAAATTGTCGAACTGGCGCACGCGCTTCAGGTGCGCAACGTGCCTATGGTATCCATCACGCAGCTGCGCGACAACACATTGGCGCAAATTGCCGATATCCAGTTGTATATCACCACAACGCCTGTGCATCAGCAGAAATCACAGCGCCCCTATCTGCCAACAACTTCTTTTTTTATTTTGATTGAACTGTTGTATCTCAAGTACTTGGAGTATTTGCGAAACAAGGAGAAAGACAATGACCCTTCAAGAACTGGTTGAACAGAATTATCATAAGTTGAGTGATAATGATTTACATATCTGGCAGTATATCTGCGCCAACGAAGCAAAGTGTCAGGAAATGAGCATTGATGAGCTTGCCGCCGATTGTCATATCTCACATACGACAATCTTACGTTTTGTGCGAAAATTGGGGCTGAAAGGATTTGGGGAACTCAAGTTTGTTCTGCGCTGGCAGAGTCAGCAGGAGACGACGAAATTTCAACCCGCTGAGATAGAGCGGGTGGCGCAGGATTATCAACAGACATTGGAATACATTCGGACGGTTGACCTAAACGATTTGTTTTATGTGCTCGAACATGCTCGCACCATTTATGTTTATGGTTCGGGCAGTATCCAGCAACTGGCAGCTTACGATTTACGCCGGGTCTTTTTTATCGCAAAATGGCTCATCCGCACCATTGACGGCCCGGATGAAATGCTTCAGGTACTGCCGCGCATTGATGAGCAGGATGTGATTATTTTTATCTCGCTGTCGGGCAACAATGAGTTTGTCAATCGTATCGCCGAGCAGCTCAAGCGGCAGGGGAGAATCGTCATTTCTATTTGCCGGATTCAAAGCAATCGCCTGATTTATTTCAGTGATTTTAACATCCCCTTTTTTACCCATCAGGTGCAAACCGGTCATAAATCTGACTACTGGGCAATGCGCCAGATTTTTCTTATCAATGAATTTTTGCTCTTGCGGTATTTGCAGTATCTGGATGAGCAGCACCGCGGCATAGAGAACTAAAAAAGCGCCGCTGGAACAGTCCAGCAGCGCTGTGATGGTACGGGTAGTGGGACTTGAACCCACACGGTTGCCCACTGGAACCTAAATCCAGCGCGTCTGCCAATTCCGCCATACCCGCATAT
>LHCFR01400__coassemble_790_pt1 | contig 63739 bp, 70 predicted proteins | sample LHCFR01400__metabat2_low_PE_032 | metagenome-assembled genome bin LHCFR01400
TACCTACTGCAAAGTTGTTTGTGGTACCCAGCTTACCAACAGTAACGGTCTTGCCACCAATGGTAATGGTAATTGTCTTGTTGCTAAGCGAAGTCCAGTCGGCAACGGTCTTGCTGGTTAACTTGTAACCACCATTCAGAATATCTTCAGAAACGTTCAAATCCTTAAGCGCTCTGCCATCAATTGTTACAGTGACATCGGGGTCGTCCAAGCCAGTAACTTCCTTACCTTTCGAATCGGTTGCCGTTAACTCAAGGGTACCATTACCACTGCCAGAAACCTTAACCGCAATGTTAGCAACTGTGTTAGCAGTAGCGGAGCCGCCTTCGGTCGAGCCGTCTTCCTTGTCAGCGGTAACGGTGGTAACATAGCCGCTGAATTCGATGCCCTTAACGGTAGAACCAGCAATGATGTTGGTAGTAGCCGGAGTCAGAGCAACGCTTACCTGGTCGTTGATTGCTACGGACTTATCGAAGCTAACTTCGTAAACACCGTCGGTAGCGGTCTGCTTGAAGCCGGTGATGGTAGCAACCTGACCGTTGACCTTAATCTGGATATCGTTCTTGGTCAGGGTGTCAACGCCATTCTTAATCTCTGTTACGCCGTCAGTGCCATACAGTGCGCCATAAGTAGCGTCAGAGTTGGAGGTTGCGTAAATGTATACGGTATTCGGGTTCTTCGCAGCAACTTCACCAGTCGGGAGCATCTGATAATCGCCGCCCGTGCGCGGAACTGCAAAGCCGAGAGCGTCAACAGTCCAAATCTTAGCCTGACCGTCGGTAACTTCAACAACCAGTGCACCAATGGTGTACTGCTTGCCAGCACCTTTCAGACCATAGATGGTGTACTTGCCGCTTGCAGTCTTCGGAATGGTTACGGTGTTATCGGTGTAAACCTTTGTGCCTACACCACTAGCATCATCACCAATCTCCCAGTCAGCAGTTACGTCATTGCCATTTGCATCAATAACCTGAACGCCAGACAGAATGTTGGCAGTAATATTGTTATCAACAACAACTGCGGTCAACTTAACATTCGTGCCAGCCTTTGTTTCGCTAATCGGTTTGTTGTTGGTATCGGTCAGGCTAACAACTGCAACATCTGTTGCGTCAGTTTCATCGAACGAATCGTTGAATGCGTAAACAGCAGCAACGTCGCCATTGTTCTTGCGTGCGATATCAGCAACTTCGTAGGAGTCCTTGGTGTTCTGGTTGTCGATAGAGGAAGCTTCGATAACAGTGTAATCCTCGCCGGCAGTAATTACCGGAGTACGCTGGAAGCCATCTACAACGGTCAGCTGAGTACCAGCATAGTTCTTGTCGCCACGGGTTGCAGCGCCGTCGATGGAGTAGAAAGTTGCGTCATCAGCAAACGCATCATTGGTCTTTGCGAGGTTCTCCGGTACAGAGTACAGGTTGTCGCTGTCTGCATAATACTGCTTTGCAATGTAAACATTGGAACCAGCGCTCTTGGTGCTGCCGTCGTTGAACATGTAGTTAATCGACTTGTTGGTTGCACCCAGCGTGATGTTACGCGATACGGTGTAGTAGTGACCGTTCAGCTTGTTGGTGTCTTGAGCATCTGCATCGAGGAAGGTTACCTTGGTCAGATTGCCATCTGCATCGGTAACGATTTCTGCGTAAGCAGCGCCATCTTCCAGATACTTGTCAAGATTTGCGCCGTTGAACAGGTTGGTAGCAACCGTTGCGGACGGATTATCAATCGAAATATCATTCACGCCATTATAAGCCTTAACGATATCGCCGAAGTCAACCTTCTTCTTAGACTCAATGGTCTTGTTCTCGCCGCCGAATGCACCGGTCAGTTCAACATACTTGCCATCTGCAGAGTTGGAGTAAGTAATGTTGGTAACCAGACCAATCTTGGTGCTGCCAGCGTTAAACTTGTTGAAGTTCTCTACGCCAAGGATAGCGGCAGATGCTTCACCGTTGCTGTTGATTTCAGCGACAAAGGTATTAACAAAGTCGTCACCAGCGGCGTTATTGTTTGCACCCAGCCAGGTCTGTGTACGAACAGAGTTAGCGTCCTTGTTGTCCAGATATGCAGCATTAGTGTCATCAGTAGTGCCAGCCAGCTTTTCGATATCCGGAATGTCGGACTGCTTCACAGCCAGAACATCGTCTGCGTCTACATACAAGTCAGCAACGCCGTTCTTTACTTCGGCCTGAATGTAGCCGACATTGGTTGTGTTAATGTTAGCGCCATTGTTTGCTGCACTGCCGCTGTTCGGCTTCACTGCAAAGAGAACGTCAGCATCTTCCAGAGAAGCGACATACTGATTCTGTGCATCAATCAGGCGGTCTGCATCTGCGTCATAGCTGTAATCTCTAGCATCAACTCGTGCAGGCATATTGGCAGGTGTGATTACCTTCTTCATCTTGGTAATCTGACCATCTTCGTTGGTCCAGTACTTGTAAACCTGACCAACTACATCGGACTCAGTCCATGTACGGCTACTGGAATTATAGCCATTGCCTTCTACAGTTGCAGTAGAAGTCAGTTCAACACCCTTCAGGTGCTTGTTGTCAGCAGTCAGCAGGTCAACCTTTGCCAAACCGCGGCTTGCCAGTACATCACTACCATTCTTGGTATCCAGAACCATTGCATAGCTTGCGGTTTCGGTGGTGTAGTCAGAGTAAACAATAAAGCCGTTGCGGTTCAGGTACAGGTCAAAATCAACGCCTACTTCTTCGCTGTTGAAGTCACGGTAAATAGACGGGTTTGCCGGAACGATAACGTCGTTTTCTTCAACGTTTTCAGCAACCTTAATATCTTCATCATCGAAAGTCAGGGTCAGGCCGCCCTTGGTCGAAACCTTATCCAGAGACTTGGACTCTGCGTCAATAACGGAAACGGTTGCGGTGACAACTTCAGCCTTCTCGCTCTTATCGTAAGCAGAAGTATAAGTAACTTCGAGAATGTCGCCTTCTTCGATGCCATCCGGAACTTCATATTGAATCTTCATACCGGTCTGGATATCGTTCAGGTCGTCCAGCTTCCAAGTATCCTTAACGGAATCCTTAGAGGTTTCCCAAGGATTCTTGGTGCTCATGGAAGAAACGGTCATGCGCTTGGAAGAAACAGATTCAACCTTGAAGTAGCGTGCTTCGTCAACAACTACCCAGTCAACATCCTTGTCGCCGTCCCAGTCCATCAGCTTGTACTGTGCACCGTCACGAACGTTCAGAGCAGCTTCAACCTTCTTATCGGTATCCATATCAGCTTCGCCGTTGTAATCCTTTGCAACGAACAGCTGACGGTAACCGCCAACACCAACTTCTACATGCTGTGCGTTTGCTGCTACGGAATCCAGTTCAAGAGAGGTCTCGTCATCCAGAACGATGGTGCCGTTGTCGTCCTTGGAGTCTGCCATGGACGGATTGTAGTCGAACTTGGTCTGACCCTTTACGGTCTTGATGGCCTTAATCGTCCAGTTGTCAGAGTAAACGAACTTATCTTCGCCCTTCTTCCAAGTAGCTTCACCGTGGCTGCCTTCACCCCACAGCTCTACCTGATAGCCCTTAACGGACTCTGCATCGCCCTCGTACTTGAAGGAGTATGCCTTATAAGCATTCTTCTCTTCAGAGTTATACAGGTCGGTGGTGTCGTCATCAATCGGGTAAGCCAGAATGTGGTCTTCCTCAGCCGGGTCAGCGCCGATAACGACCCAAGTATGGGCCTTACAGTTGGTCAGCTCAGCAGTCTCATCGTTGCTGTCGTTCTTCTCCCACTCGCCTACTGCTGCCTTGGTCAGATCCCATACAGACTCTGCCAGAGTGGGGTATACTTCCACAGAGCTGCCGTGGGTAGTGTTAACCAGCATTGCGCCGCGTGCATAGTCTGCAAACATTGCGTTATAAATAACTTGTGCATCCTCGCCGCGCAGTGCGTCGGTCGATGCTACCATGTTTACGCCGTTCAGCAGGCCGATTGCCTGTGCATTCGACATGTAGGAGAACGGATAACCCTGAGTCATGTCCGGGGTCTCGTAACCCATTGAAACCATGTATCAGGATAACGATATACCTATCATATTGCGTTAAAACACGGTCAAAGTATGCCTATTTTTACCATGTTCATGTGATATCTACAACACCTGTTCTTTTTTTGTTCTTTAAGGGCGCTTTTTGGACGCCAGCGGATGCAGCAAATCTTGTAAAGTGTCGGCCGCTGCGGCATCTGCCGATTGAATGGCGTGGGCATAAATTTTGCCCGTGGTCGTGACGCTGGCATGTCCCAGTCGAGCGGCCACCGTTTGTAGGTTAACGCCTGCCGCAATGAGCAAGGTTGCATTGGTGTGGCGGAGCGAGTGCAGGGAAATTGCGGGCAAGTCATGTGTGCGCACAAAACGCGAGAACCAACTGGTGATATTATCTGGATGAATGGGCGAACCGTTCCATGCGGTGAATACGCGGTCACTTTCCTGCCAACCGTCTCCAAGCTGCTGGCGCTGCTGCTCCTGCCAGGCATGATATATATATAAGGTATCCATTGCATCTTTTGGTACTTTGATGCTGCGGCGCGAGGTTGCATTTTTGGTGCTGTCCTCAAAGATACCGCGGTCGGATAGATACAGGGAAGAGCGGCGCACATGAATGACTGAGGTATTAAAATCAATGTCGCGCCAAGATAAGCCACATAATTCTCCGCGGCGCATCCCGGTATATAGTAGCAACTGCACAATCGCACGGTGCTGAATATCTACGTGTTGCAGCGCATCCAGTAGCAGAGCGGCCTGTTTTTCGTCCAGATAGCGGGCTTCCTGATAGGCAACGCGAGGCGGCTGCACGCGGTCGCAGGGGTTGGAAAACAGAATCTGCCATTTAACGGCGGTGGCCAGAATCACAGAAATCAAGCGATGATGGTGCAAGACGGTCTTATCCGATAGGCCGCGTTCGCGGTCAACGGGTTCAAACAGGGTTTGAACGGGCTGCCCCAAATAGGCGGCAACCCGCGCGGCACTTTCGGCGGTGACGTTGGTTCCATGCCGGAGATTGTCCACAACCGAGCGCGAAACACCGGCTTGTATAGAAAATGCTTCGCGTGTAAGGGAAAGAGACTGTAAAGTTTGGTTGAAATCGCCGCGGAAGTGCTGCTTGCAATCCGAGCGGCTGCCCGCAGCAGACAGAGTATTGTAGAATTCAAGCAGGTGGTGGGGCTGGATGCGGTCAAGGCGCATGTGACCCAGTGCGGCGTTGATGCGCGGGAGCATAGAGCGATAGCGGGCAAAGGTGGTGGGACGCACTTGTTTTTCGGCGTAATCGCGCATCCAGAGGTCAATGAAATCAGCGAAGCGCACTTTGCCGGTCAAAACCTGACCGGTATGGCAGCGCTCCTCAAAGAGAACGGCCTGTCGTTTGACCTCGCGTTCGGCTTGCAAATTGGACAAGCCAGCCTCTGGGCGCCAGGTCATGGAGCGGATAATTTGACGTCCGTTGATGTCGTAGCCGCAGGAGACGCGGATGGAGTAAGATTTCCCTCGTTTTTGAATGGTTGCCATAGTGTAATACCGCCTTTCCGAATGAAATAGAAATAAGTCGTACGCCCAGCGGGCGCACCCTTTGCACACGGACGCGCGGGCGGGCGCTTTCTTGTACTGATTGTACGAATTGGGTGCGAAAAGAACAATAAAACGCGACTTATTATGTATTTCTGTGGAGAAAATGTGCGGTTTTTGGATTTTGATGTTATAAAAAAGGCGGTATTTGAACGGGCGGAAATTTGTTCTTTATTTGTTCTTTGCGATGACAGCCCAAGGAACAGGGGTGCTGCTGGTGTTGCAAAAAAGCGACCAATTTGCATTGGTCTTTGTGCATCTTTCACAGCGCATTTGTAATCAAAAGGCATAAAAGTTACAGTTTGTTGTCACAAAAGCCGTGCAATATTACACTTGTGTTACGTCTGGGCCGTCATAATTGACTTTGGGGCGGGGGGCTGGTATCATGTAGGCATACAAGAGCGGGGGCAACTGTGTCCCCCTGAGATTAAAAAGGAGGAACTATTCCTATGAAGAATCTGAAAAAGGTTCTTGCCATGGTTCTGGCGTTCGCGTGCACTTTCACGATGTTCGCTGGTGCAAAGGTTTTTGAGGATGTCCCGGCGGGCTCCGATTATTCCGAAGCAATCACCATGCTGTCCGACCTGGGCATTATCCAGGGTAAGGACGACGGCAAGTACCATCCGGAAGACACCATTACTCGTGCTGAGGCTTGCGCAATGATTGCCCGTCTGATGACTGGCGACCCGAACGTATCCCAGTACACCGGTGCGCAGAACTTTGCTGACGTTGCAAAGGGCTCCTGGAAGGATTCCGCTATCGGCTACTGCTACATCAACAACATCGTTGTAGGTGTTGGTAACAACAAGTTCGAGCCTGACCGTGCAATTACCGACGCTGAGTTCATCACCATGGTTGTTCGTGCAATGGGTTACGAGACCCCGGACATGACCCAGGGTTATCCGTTCTCGTACATGTCGAATGCACAGGCAATCGGCCTGCTGGACGGCGTAAACATGGTAGCATCGACCGACGCACTGCGCGGCGAGGATGCACAGGTTATCTACAACGCAATGTTCACCGACTATGCGCGTGGCGCAATGCTGGTTAACACCACTCACGGTACTTCTGTTGAGACCTACCCGACTCTGGCAGAGTCCGTATGGGGTCTGGACCGTGCAGCAGTAGGCACCTGGACTGGCAAGGATGACGAAGAGGCAACTCTGACCAACTGTAAGGCTCATACTTGGGTCGTTATCGGCGCTGACCCGACTGAAGCAGACCACATCCTGGCTTACCCGATTGACGACGACACCACCGACCTGTACGACTCCGACGAGAAGAATGCTTACCGTCCGTACTCCTTCAAGTACGAGGGCGATGCAGAGTCCGTTAAGGGCTATCAGGTAGAGCTGTGGGGCGAAGGCAGCCATGGCGAAGCTACTTGGGAGAAGGGCGACAACAAGTTCGTTTACTCTGAGGATTGGACCATCAAGGCTATCAAGACCGTAAAGGGTCAGACCAAGTACGACTACAACCCGTCTATGGCAGACTCCAAGCCGGAAAATGGTACCATCGTTCTGGATGAGACTTCTCTGGATTTGGATACCGCAGCAGCAAATGCAAGCAAGGTTAACGTTCGTGATGGCGGCGCAATTGACCTGTTTGTTGCAAACAACAATAGCGGTGACAAGAAGTACAACGGCGTAAAGATTTCTTCCGATGAAACTCTGGAAGAGGCTCTGAACGTTCGTGACGGCGCTCAGTATCAGCTGATGGACTGGGATGGCGACGGTGAGATTGACTGGGTAGTTGCTGACCAGGCTAGCTACTACAAGGTTGAGTCTGTAACTTCTTCTCGCGTTATCGTTTCTTCCATGAGCACCAAGGATGGTTGGGAGACCTCGACCGATTCGGTTAAGGACACTTGGAAGATTGGTTCGCTCAACGACGGTAAGATTGACGGTCACTCCTACAAGATTAAGTATGAGGGCGCTGACAGCCTGAAGGAAGGCGACATCATCGAAGTCGCTTACGGCACTCCGTCTTACGACAAGGGTGAAAAGGCTGAAGTTGTTAATGCTACCGTATCGGTTATCGATGCAGAGTCCAAGTCCCTGGATAAGGTTTCCACTAAGGACGGCCTGACCCTGACTTTCGATGATACCGAAATCAAGGTTGCACAGAACGAAGTAGTTGGCAACGTTATCGTACCGGCAAACCCGGAGAAGTACAAGGACTTCAACAGCGAAGAACTGGGTACTGACTTCGACCTGTACCTGAACCGCAACGGCTTCATCGTTTACTCTGACTACACCACCGAGACTGCAAACTATGCAATGGTTCTGGATGCAGCTGACGGCGCTGACCGTGTTGGCGACCGTAACCTGGCAAAGGTTGACCTGCTGACCGGTGACAACAAGCACCTGAAGGACGTTGAACTGACTTCCAACGCTTCTGTAAGCAACAACGCTTACACCTCTTCTGACCGTCATATCGATGAGACCAAGATGGTTGGTAACGTATACAAGTACTGGACCAACGATGATGGTGAGATTACCCGCATGACTCAGGTAATCGACACTGCTGATGCACTTGCTTCTTCTCAGTACGAGTATGATGCAGACGCAGACCGTCTGATTGATACCAGCGCAGGCAGTAAGTACGTTGCTTCTCTGGAAGAAGCAAATGTAATCTTTGCTGTTAAGGAGCACGCTGAGGCTGCTTCTGCTGGTTACACTCTGAACAACAAGGGCTACATTAAGGTTCAGACCAATAATACCGATGCTACTGTAGATTACTATGTAGACGTAGATGACGTTCTGGCTGTAAAGCAGGCTGATATCCCGGATATCAATACTGGTGCAAACAGCACTCATGCTGCTGAGCTGGACAACGAAGCTACTGGTGGCTCGCGTAAGGCTACTTGGCTGGATAACACAGCTGCAAACCCTTACCGCAACAAGTTCATCGCAGCTATCGACAAGAACGGCGACGCATCTGCTGCAATTCTGGGTGTTGACAGCTTCAACAAGTTCGGCGGCGGCAACACCAAGATTGGTCTTGTAACCGACGTTACTTACTCTAATTCTTCTGATGGCAAGTATGTTGAGTTGAGCGCAGCATTCGGCGGCGAGAACAAGACCATTGCATCTGCGAAGAAGGTAGACTTTGACGATATCGTTAACGTTTACGACTCCAGAACTGGCACCGATGTTGCAGTTGGTTCCGAAACTTCTACCATTAAGTACAACAATGGTAACAAGGGCGGCACAAACGGTAATGGTATTGCTGCAGCTTCTGGTCTGTATGAGGGCACCAGCCTTGACAAGGCTCTGGAGAAGAGCGCAGCTTATGCAGAAATCACCACCGACTCGGATGGCAACCTGACTAAGGTTGTATTCCTCGACGGACAGTATAACGATAGTCGTTCTACTGCAGGTGTTCCTGTATATGATGTCAACAAGGTTGTTGGTCACTACTACAACGTATCTCGTAACGTTACCATGGAGTCCAACGGCAAGCGAGTTGACTACCTGCTCAACGATGGTTCTGCACAGAGCGCACTGGGCGGCGTAACATACACTGCAGCACAGGTTTACGCAGACAACAGCAACCTGTACTCCATTAACTATCTGGCAAAGCAGAGCGACGGCCTGGATAGCGAAGCGAAGTTCTATGAAATCGACGGCAAGCCCACCTTGAATGGTGCTTCTAAGAGCGATTACAAGGGCAAGCAGATGAGCGTTGTAAATGGCTTCAATGGCACTCCGGAAATCACTGTAAGCGACGATTACGGCTCCATCGGTACTTCCAGCATCGACGAAGATTCTCTGAGAGACGCTTACGAGGTATCCGATATCGCGTTCAAGAACAACGGCGGCGATATCATTGCAGTTTACTCCTTCAAGGACGAGCTGGGTGAAGTTGATGGCTCTACTCTGACCAACAGCATCACTGGTACCGTATCTGTTCCGGCAACCTCTACTTGGACCAACGTTGCAGACCTGTCTCTGTTCAACGGCGCAACCTTCCAGATTACCAGCCAGCCGTACACCAAGCAGAGCAATGGTGCAACCTCTCTGGTTACTGGCTTGTCTGCACAGCTGACCGACGGTGTAACCACCAATGCGTCTACTCTGGTTGGCACCAACGTAAAGGTACAGATTAATGCAACTCACGTTGTAGCTGCTGGTACTTACTATGTTGATGTTCGCGTAACCGACCATAAGGGTAATGTTCAGAATCTGACTTACTCCTTCACCGTTGGCGCAGTAAACAGCAACGCAGTTGTTGATAGCGCTAAGGTAACTGCTAGCACTGCTAACACTGTAACCGTAGAGGTAAAGGGCTCCATGCCGCAGGCTTCGACCCGCGTAGCTGGTACTGACCCGATTACCAACCTGTTGGCTTCCAACTTCAAGGTTGCTGACCTGTCTGGCAAGACCTATGATGTTCTGTCTGCTGTTCAGACTGGCACCAACACTGGTGTATATATGCTGACCGTAGACGGTACTTTGACTGGTAAGACTGTTGTTGTAACTGTAACTACCAGCGCAAGCGTAGTAGACGCTGTAAAGGTTGACACCGACTTCTCGGCTGCTGGTGCTGCTGCTGACGACACCAACACCACAGTTGTAAATGGTGACAACACTACAGACCTGAAGGTAACAGTTAAGGATTCTGGTACTTCTAACGTTACTACCCTGACTGCTGACGACTTTATCGTAAAGGTAAATGGTCAGGTTGTTGACGCAAAGGTTGATACAACTGATGCTACTAACGGTAACTACGCAATTTCTGTTGATGGCGTTGACCTGACCAAGCAGGACGTAGAAATCTACGTTGGTAATGTTGTAAAGACTGTTAATGGCGGCGGCAGCGAGACTCCGAGCACAGCTGAGGCTGATACTGCAAAGGGTATGAGCAGCAGCACTGAGGATATCGCTGATGCTAAGGGCTACAGCGTAGTCGCTTCTGATGGCTATGTTTACTTCAAGCTGTACAACAAGGACGCTCAGGTAAAGCCTGACGCAGCTACCGTATCCGTTCTGGATGCAGCTGGTTTCCCGGTTGACGGTGTAACTGTTGCTGGTGTTGACGGCGTTTATCGTGCAAAGCTGACTGCTGGTAATTACAAGATTCAGGTTGGCGAGTCCAAGGTTGACTTGGAAGTTATCTCTCAGGGTACTATGACTCTGGCTGCTCAGGAAGGCACTGCTGATGGTATAGTTTCCATTAGTGGTACTACTGGTACCATCAAGTATGACCTGCTGAATGCTGCAGACGTTAAACTTGACGTTACCACAAAGGGCATGAAGACTGTAGAGGTTACAGAAATCGGTACCAACCTGACCGATGACGTTACCTATGCAGATGGTGTTGTAACGCTGACCAAGCAGGATGCAGAGGTATCCAGCGACAATACCTTTAAGGTTAAAGGCACTGACTTCGGCAGTAAGACAGTTGAGTACACCATTACTGTAACTGTAAGCAAGGCAACTAAGCCGACTCTGAGCTCTGCAGAAGCAACTGCTACTACCACTATTGATGTAACAGTTGACAGCTACGCTACTCTGTCCGCTGGCATGAAGGCTGCATTGGCAGACAAGGCAAACTGGACTGTAGACCAGTCTGGTGCTAAGACCATTGAGAGTGTATCGGTTAACGAGGAGGGTGGCAAGGTTACCATTACCCTTCAGGGTGATTCTGGGGTAACACTGGATAACTCTACCGCAATCAATGTGAAGTTTGGCACTACCTTGAATTCTTCTGGCATCGTTGATGGTGAAGCAACTGTACAGGATGCAAATACCTAATGTCTGAAATTTCATCTTGATGCAACAAAGAAAGGGACACCCCGTGAGGGGTGTCCCTTTTTTGTATTTCCGGCTGTCGAAAAGTTTTTTCAAATTGTTCACAAAAGAGGGGAACTTTTCATTGTTCCGCTTCGTCAGATATGATAGAATAGGGATACAAGGTATCCTTTGAAGTGTGCGGAATCCCCAAGCCACCGCCGCTTACGATTGGAAAAGAGGAGGTCTCACTCACTATGAAATGCTGCATCAAGCGATTGGGCGCGCTCTTTGTCGCCCTCTGCCTGATGGTTACCATGCTGCCCACCGCCTTCGCCGCAGATGCCAAGACGACGGGCGCCATTACCTTAACCATCGGCAGTCCGACCATGTCGGTCAATGGTACGGCTACCACGATTGATGCCGAAGGCTCCCGTGCTACGCTCTACAAGGGCTATACTATGTTGCCGCTGCGCTCCGTAGTAGAAAACATGGGCGGTACGGTAGACTGGAACGCCACCACCAAGCAAATCACCCTCAAGTATAACGGCTCGACCGTTACCATGACGCTGAGTTCCCGCGTTGCCTATATCAATGGCGTGCAGAAGAACATGAGCGTTGCACCGTTCACCGATAACGGCCGCACCTATGTCTGGCTGCGTGCACTGGAATATTTTCCGGGTGTTACGGTAGACTGGCGCGCCGATACCCGGCAGGCAACCGTTGTTTATCCGATGGTTGCAGGCTCAACTTTGGCGACCCAGCCCATTCAGCTCAAGCTGACCAACACATCTAACGTTATCTATAAGGAAATGCGGTTTGCACCTTCGGGCACCGAGAACTGGGGCGCAAACGTACTGGCAACCCCGCTCTATGCCAACGGCGTTATGACCATCAACGTCAATCTGGCAAAGGCAAAGTATGACATTCAGGCGGTCAGCGCGTATGGACAGAAGTCCTACTTCCGCGACCTTGATTTCACTAAGGCCAATACATACGGCTCTATGAACATCACCGCCGCTGGTTCGTGTACGCTGATTCTGGATGGCGTACTGGCTTCGGGCACCGACTCCACCGTGCGCCTGACCGTGCAGAACGCAACCGGCAACGTGATTACATCCATTGTTTACGGTTCTGCTGCGACCGGCGTTTGGTCGGACGAGCAGCTTGCAACCCACTATCTGGCAAACGGCGGTTATGCAAGCCTGAGTCTACCTTACGCATCGGCTTCGCCGTACTACGATTTCCGCGTGACCTACATGAACGGCGCGCAGTTCACGTTCTATAACGTCAACCTCGCCAGCACATGGGGCACCCAGATGATTCGCCTGAACAACAACGGTCAGGTAACGTACTCCAACTCGACGACCGGCACTTCGACCGGTAAGACGTCGATTACCTTCAAGAACAGCTACGGCAAGACCATCTATGAACTGAGAATGGCGCTGACCAATACCGATTCGGCGTTCCGCAATGCGGAAAACCTCATCGACACCACCAAGAGCGGCAACAGCGATTCGTTCAGCTTGGATTTGACCGGTATGCGCAAGTGGTACATCCGCGCATATGATAAGGATGGCGATGTCGTAGAAAGCGGCAGCGTGACCTTCTCCAGCGCGTCGGTGAAGTCGGCAACGATTACGCTCAAGCGCAGCGGTGACTTTGTACTGGGCTCGACGTCCTCGTCGTCCTCCGATACCGGCCTGTTGATTTCCAACACCTCGAACCGCGATATCTACGGCATGTTTATCCTTGACCCGGACGATGATGATTACGGCTCGAACTGGGATTACGACGACTTCAACGACGATTACGACGATATCGGCAGCTTGGATATCGGGGAATACGATGTCTTTGACCTTGACTTGTACGGCTCCAACGACAACGAAATGACGCTGGTTGTATTCTACGACGACGGCAGCGGTGATTTCGTTGCGAAGGATATCAGCTTCAACAAGAACATTTCCGATATTGGTGTACTGTGTATTTCCAACATCACCGACAGCAGCTTTACTTATGACAAGTATGATGACGGCGCAGATGACTTGGATTCGGGCGAACTGGTATTTGAAATCTACAATTCCGATTCGTCCCGCACCTTGAAGGATGTCTATGTCCGCGATGCTGATGACGGCGACGAGGATGACGACCGCGTAAGCGACTTTGACAGTGGCAGCCTGCTCGGTTCCAGCACGCTGTCCGCAGGTAATAGCGATGCGTGGATTATCGACGACGACGAATACGGCGATAACGGTTACGTCGATTTCCTGTTCGTCTTTGACAACGGCGATAATGTTGTGCTCGACGATGTGGACACCACCGATTACAGCTACTTTGTACAAATCAATGTAGACCGTGACGGTGCTGACATGGACGGCGAATAAAAAACCAACGGCAATTTGTCCCCCGGCCATACCGGTCGGGGGATTTTTTAAAAAGGAGGAATCCAAAGTATGAAACTGCGCAAACGGCTCAGTGCGCTGTTGGTCGGCGCTGCGATGCTGCTGACCATGGTACCTGCGCTGACACCCAGTACAGCGGCTGCGGCCGGTACCGGTACCATTGTGCTGACCATCGACAGCCCCACCATGACCGTCAACGGCACATCCAAGGCCATCGACGCAGAGGGCAGTAAACCGACGCTGGATTCGGGCGGCTATACTATGCTGCCGCTGCGCGGTATCGTAGAGGCAATGGGCGGTTCGCTCACATGGGACGCTGCAAACCGTACCGTTACCATGGTGAAGGACAGCCAGACCATTCAGGTGCCTATCGGCTCGACTAAAATCACGGTCAGCGGCACACAAAAAGATATGCTCGCCAACAATGGCACCTATAAAGCCGCGTATATCAACTCGGCTGGCCGCACCTTGGTGCATGTGCGCGCGCTGGAAGCGTTCAACAATACCAAGTGTACTTGGAATCAGGCGACCAAGCAGGTAACCGTCACTTATCCGGACAATTCCACCCCGGTTGTGACCTCTAAGAACTACCGCGTGGACGTTATCAACAAGTCCGGGCAGGATATCACGACCTTGTGCTATGGTCTGTCGGGTACATATTCCTACGGTCAGAATGCACTCACGACCACGCTGAAAAAGAACGGCACTGCGTCGTTCTATATTTCGGTGCCCGACAATTCCAATGTGCGAATCTATGATTTCTATACAATCGGCGTTGGAACAAAATATTATAACGGGCTGAACCTCAACGGGGTCAACGCCTATGTAACGATTGTACTGAAAGAGGACGGCAAGTTTGAGCAGGCCAACGATAAGACCATCGAAGTGGGTGGTAACACCGCGCTCAAGTTTGTCAATGAGTCCAGCCGCGATGTAGAAGAACTGTACATGTCCAAGACCAGCAGTTTTAAGGATGCGGATAACCTGATTCCTTCTGAAACGGTCAAGTCGGACAAGTACACCACGATTGATATTGATTTGGACGGTACAAAGTCCTGGTATTTCCAAGCAGTTACTTCCAATGGCAAGGAATATTCGGGCAAGGTCACGTTCTCAAGCGCGACCGTCACCAGTGCAACCTTGACGCTGACCAGAAGTAACCGCTTGTCGCTCAACGGCAGCAGCAGCGGCGACACCTTGCTGACCATTGACAACCGTTCGGGCGATACGGTGGAAGAAGTCTATCTGGCAACCTCTCGTTCCAAGCTGGATGATGCAGACAATCTGCTGGATGATGACTTGGAAGATGATGATACCGTAGACATTGACTTCGACCTTGACGAGACAAAGGATTGGTATATCACGGTTATTTTTGACTCCAATGATGACCTGAAAGAAAAGTCCCTCACATTCTCATACAAAGACCCGGCGGAAGCAACCATCCGCATCAACAAGAGCAGCGTAGAAGTGCGCGACGAAAAGCGGCAGGAGGGTGATGGTGACATCACCGTTGCGCTTATCAACGACACCAGCACAAGGATTCAGGAAGCCTATCTGGTAGACAGCGGCCGAGACTTCGACTACAATGATGAGGACGATATTTTAGACGGCGACAAGCTGGATGTAGATGAATATATTGTGCTCGAAGACATTGCAACCGATGAGAAATACGATTTGGTGCTGTTCTACGACACGGGCAAGAACGACTATGATTACTTTTCGGTCGATTTCAGCGATGCGGACACTTATGCAGCCGTACATATTAACAGCTACAAGAGCGAGAGCTTTGACGGCGACACCTACACTGATACCGATGATGATATGGTGGTAGGCGTTTACAACGACAGCGGCAGCACGCGCACCAGTTTGAATATTCGGGATTATGATTCCAGCTCGAAGTCGCTGTGGAGTTTCAGTTCTCTGAGTGACGATTCCATAGAATATTTCATTCTGGACAGCTACGATTATCCGGATATTGAAATCAGTTGGAACGGATACAGCAGTTATTCGTCTAAGGATATGGATGATGCCAAGCCGTTTGCCATCATTACGATTAACAACGACAGCGGCAACATTGACGTAGACGGCATAGACGATTTGTAAGAAGTCGATTTTTGACAACCGAAAAGCCCCGGCATTGCCGGGGCTTTTGGCCTGCCTAGAATTCGGCAGATAGAGCAAAAGGAGCGAGGTATGAATATTCAGATTTTCGGAAAGAGTAAGTCATTTGACACCAAAAAAGCCGAGCGCTGGTTCAAAGAACGCGGGATTCGGTTTCAGTCTATCGACCTTGTAAAGTATGGCATGTCGCGCGGAGAATTTGACAGTGTAAAGCGTGCGGTGGGTTCGCTGGATGCGCTCATTGACCCCAAGGCAAAGGGGGCAGCGGCGCTGCAATATCTGGCGTATGAAGCAGATAAAGAGGAAAAATTGTTGGAAGAACCGGCGTTATTCTGTGCGCCCATCGTGCGCAACGGCAAACAAGCGACGGTTGGATATCAACCGGAGGTTTGGGAGCGCTGGGCAAAAGAGTAATAAAATATAGCTATAATACAGAGCGTAATAAAACACCCCAAGTGCCGCCAAGGATTGGCGGCACTTGGGGTGTTGTTATAGATTTCAAAGTTTACCGACCTGCGGGTGAGGTTCAGGACTGTTTTTCGAGAGCCGCTTTTTTTTCGGTTTCGGCCTGTGCTAAAATTCGTTTTACTTGACGGTTACAGAGCAGATAGCCGACGATTGCGCCGATAAAGCCGGGAATTGAGGTGACTCCGACATCAATGCCCGAAATCAGCGTAAACAATCCGGCTGCAACCAAGCCAGCACCATAGCCGATGAAAACGCCATATACGCATAAGCGGGGCATACCGAACACTTTGTCACAGAAGGGGGGCGCCTGTTCTTCTTCCGGCATCACTTCCTCTGGTTCTGTCGCTTGGATTTCGGTATCCGATTCGAGCGGGGCAGGGGATAGGGTTTCGGGTGCATCGGCAGCGGGTGTTTGTTCGGTGGTTTGGGTATCGGTATCTTGATAGGTGGTCTTGTCGTCCATATGGGTTCATCCTTTCCGAGATTGCCTATATTGTAGCATAAAGAAACACAAAAATCACCCATAAAAACGCAGATTTTCAAATGCTAAAACAAACAGCCTGCCAACATTGGCAGGCTGTTTGCAATGTGAATCGCACCATCAAGGCTCATCCGGCATGATGATAGCCGCAAGCAGATAAATCCAAATGCCCGAAGTCAAACCGAGCACAGCCAGCACAACCAGTGCAAGGCGGATAAGCGTGGAATCTACGTTAAAATAGGCGGCAAGACCACCGCACACACCACATAATTTGCGGTCGGTTGCCGAGCGATAAAGCCGTTTTGGGCTTCCGTTGTTCTTATCGTTCATCATAAGAATACCCCTTTCTGGATAAAGCGAGAATTAATGGAAAAAGTGGCGCGCATCGTGGAAAGCGTCATCAAACGCGCCGTCTAATGCGTCATCAATCGTGTCGTCAACCGAGTCCAACACATCATCAACCGTTTGGCGCACCGAACTGCGGTGACCGTCCCAGCCGATGTTGAACGATTCACGCCAAGGGTGCAGACGGCCACCGTACCAAGACGAGTACACCGTGCCGCCCATTGCAATGCCCACAGCGAACACGATACCGCCGATGATGAGTACCAGCGCGGCAAGTTTAGCAAGCCATTTCATCTTGATGCACCTCGTTTCCAGCAATCACGAATTTTTTGAATGGGCCAGCGAATGAGTGCAACCAAGCCGCGCACGATGGGCGGAACCAATAGGATGCACAATTTGATGACCAGCAAGACCAGCAGCACACCGGCGGCAGCCAGTACCAAGCCCATGCCCAGCGTGGCGAGCGCCGAAGCGGGCGAAGCCCACAGCGCAAAGGAAAAAGCGATGAGCACACCGCCGCCGAGAACGGCTGCGGCGGGCAGCGCAACCAGCGTTGCGGCGACAGCCAGCACAACCGCGGCAATACTGGCAATCAGCGCGACAATGACAGCGAACAGTCCGGCAATCAGCGGAATCCCGACCGGGATGGCGAGCAGCACGAGCGCGAGCAAAAGCCACGGGTTAATGCCCTTTTTACGGGGCGGGATGGGTTTTCCGTTGTCGTCGAGCGGGATGCCCTCGATAGGTTCCTGTTGTTTGTGTTCGTCAAAATGCGGTGGACGGCGGCGCGTCATGCCGGTATAATCGTTTAGAATGGCTTGCGCGACCTGTTCGGGCGGGCCAAGTTCTTCGATGACTTTGGCGGCGTTTTCATCTCCGGCATCTAAGAAGTAGTCCTCGTAGTAGCGTATCGCGCTGTTGATTTCCTCATCGGGCAGAACCTCCAGCGCGGCGCGCAGCGCCTGTAAATATTCGTATGCGTTCATTTGGATTGCCCCCCAAAAAAGATAGATTCGATATGGTCACGATAGGTTGCCCAATCGGATAGATATTGTACCAGATGTAGTCGGCCGCATGGGGTGATTTTGTAATATCGCCGCATCCGTCCGTCAACCGCTTGGTCGTAGGTTTCCAAATCGCCAGCTTTGAGCAGCCGTCGCAAAACGGGGTATAGGGTGGATTCGGAAACGTCCATCACGGCGCGGATATCCTGCGTAATTTTATAGCCGTAGGTGCCTTCGCGTGCGACGACGGCAAGCACGATGGCATCGAGCAGGGCGGCGGAAATCGGGAATGACATATGCAACCCTCCTTGTTTTCTGTATAATACTATACACGATATAATATTACGCGTCAAGAGGTATCCGCGATTTTACAAACCGTTCATATAACTGCCGCAGGGTGCACAAGCGCGAGCCGGGAAGCGCGCCAGTTTTCGGAAGAGTTTTTGTGCAAAGTGTTTGTATTTGCCTGCGGTTTATCGTATAATAAATACTGAGTAAATATGTAAAAGAGGGTTTGGAATATTATGTTAAAACTTGCGGTTTTATTCGGCGGCCTGTCGAACGAACACAGCATTTCCTGCCTGTCGGCGGCTTCTATCCTGACCAATGCCGACCAAAACAAATATGACCTTGTGCCCGTCGGCATCACGCGCGACGGCCGCTGGTTCCTGTATGAGAACGCAGACCCCGAAAAGGTTAAAACCGGGGAATGGGAACAGCAACCCGGCTTGCGTCGGGTGGCACTGTCGCCCGACCGCGAAACACACGGCTTTTTGCCGCTCGACGGCGGCGAACCCATTCGCATTGATGTATGTTTCCCGGTGCTGCACGGCTTTGGCGGCGAGGATGGCACCATTCAAGGATTGCTGTCGCTGGCTGGTATTCCATTTGTTGGGCCGGGGGTTGCAGCTTCTGCCAATTCGATGGATAAAAGCCTGACCAAAATCATTGTGGATACGACCGGCGTGCGGCAGGCGGCTTACTACATCGCGCTGCGCCCCGATTATCAAAAGGATGCACAGGCGGTTGCCCGCGCCGCACAGAAGGCACTTTCCGACACCTATCCGATGTTTGTCAAGCCGTGTTCGTCCGGTTCGTCGGTGGGCGTGGCGCGTGCCGATGACTTTGAAAGCCTGCTGGCAGGGCTGGAAGAAGCCTTCCGCTGGGATACCAAAGTTTTGGTAGAAGAATTTATCGACGGGCATGAAGTGGAATGTGCCGTACTGGGCAACACTGACCCGATTGCCTCCACCGTGGGCGAAATCGCGCCGACCCAGACCTTTTATACCTTTGACGCCAAGTATAACGACGATACTTCGGCATTGTACATCCCGGCGCATATCTCCGAACAGGCGATTGAAACGGTACGGCAAAACGCGCTGCGCGTTTATACGGCGCTGGGCTGCCGTGGCCTGTCGCGTGTGGACTTTTTCTGCACTTACGACAAGGAAGAAATCGTGTTCAACGAAATCAACACCATTCCGGGCTTTACCAATATCTCAATGTATCCCAAGCTGTTTGACCACGGCGGGTTGTCCTATCCCGCACTGATTGACCGCCTGATTGAGCTTGCAATGGAGGAAGCGCATGGATAATCGTCCTATCGGCGTGTTTGATTCAGGCGTGGGCGGCCTGACCGCCGTGCGCCGTCTGCATGAGATTTTGCCCAATGAGGATATTATTTATTTCGGGGATACCGGGCGGGTGCCGTATGGCACGCGCTCGGCCGAAACCATCTTGAAGTATACCCGGCAGGATGTGCGCTTTTTGCGCAAATTCGACATCAAAGCCATTGTTGTGGCGTGCAACACGGTGTCGGCAACCGCGCTCGACACGGTTGCCGCCGAGACCGATGTGCCCATGATTGGCGTGGTGTGGCCTGCGTGCTCGGCGGCACGCCGCGCCACCAAAACCGGTCGGATTGGCGTCATTGGCACACAGGCAACCGTGCGTTCGGGCGTATATGAGCGCATGCTGCGCGCGGCTGACCCGTCGCTGTCGGTGTTCATGCAGCCCTGTCCGCTGCTCGTGCCGCTGGCTGAAAATGGCCGTGTGCGACCGGGTGACTTGGTTGCCGAGACGGTGGTGCGCGAGTACCTCGCGCCGGTCAAGGCACAGCAGGTGGACACCCTGATTTTGGCTTGCACCCATTATCCATTATTGAGTGAAGTGATTGCGGCCGAAATGGGCGAGGGCGTAACGCTGATTGATTCGGGCGCAGTCGCGGCCGAAAGCGTGCGCGGGATGTTGGTGCCCGCCGGTGAGCGGCAGGGACATACCCGCTATTTTGTGTCGGATGACCCCGAAGGATTCAACGCATTGGCGCCCGGCTTTTTGCATGGGGCGCTGGATTTTCCGGCGGAACAGGTCGATATTGATGCGTATTAACTTATTTTTTCGGATTGTAAGACCGTTCGACACTTTTTTGCATGGCTGACGACAAGCCATGCCCGGAAAGAATTGAGAGAGAGGCGACAACCATGGAAAATATCAAGAAAGACGTTTGGCTGTCCATCCATTCGACCCAGCATTTTGCAGGCTGCGAGGAAGAAGAAATCAATCTGGTGACACAGGCGCGGTTGTATCGCCGCAACGGGAAATATTATATTGCCTACGACGAGAGCGAGCTGACCGGACTGGAGGGCACCCGCACCACCCTGAAACTGGATGGCAAGACCGTTTCGCTCATTCGCACCGGTGCTTGTCCGTCCGAGATGCTGTTTTTGGAAAACCAGCGCCATGTCGGGCTGTATCAGACCCCATTCGGGATGTCCACCATCTCCACCCATACCTCACGCATTGACAATACGATTGCCGAGGATGGGGGCGCGCTGGTCATCGACTATACGATTGAGGTTGACCAGAATCTTGCCGGACATCACCGGTTTGAAATGACGGTTGCCACACAGCCGTTTGTTCAGTAAATACAGTTTGTGATTAGAAGTTAAAATATTACGGAGAGTGAATATATGAATCTGTTAGAGAACGCGCGCAAAGCTGCCGCACAAGTGGTGCAGGCGGCGTATGAAAAAGCCGTAGCTGCGGGCACGCTGCCCCAGGCAGAACTGCCGCCGGTTGCGGTCGAAATCCCGAAAGACGCATCCAATGGCGACTGGGCTTCAACCTTTGCCATGCAGTGCGCAAAGCCGCTGCGCATGGCACCGCGCAAGATTGCCGAGGCAATTGTGGACAATCTTTCGCTGGAAGGCACCTGTTTTGAAAAAATCGAGATTGCAGGCCCCGGCTTTTTGAATTTCACCCTGAATACCGCATGGTATCAAGATGCCGTGCGTGCGGTCGAGACATGCGGCGCCGATTATGGCCGCACCAAGACCGACAAGCCCGAAAAAATCATGGTCGAGTTTGTTTCAGCCAACCCGACCGGCCCGATGCACATGGGCAACGCACGCGGCGGCGTGCTGGGCGACTGTCTGGCGGAAGTGCTCGACTGGGCAGGCCATGACGTGACCCGTGAATTTTACATCAATGACGCGGGCAATCAGGTGGACAAGTTTGCGCACTCGGTTGAGGGACGTTATATTCAGGAACTCAAAGGCGAAGATGCTATCGAATTTGACCCGTCGTGGTATCAGGGCGCAGACATCCGCGAATTGGCGCATCAGTTGGTTGAACTGCACGGCGACAAGCTGCTGGACATGAGCGAGGAAGAGCGCTTCAACGCGATTGTCGGCTATGGCTTGCCGCACAACATTGAAAAGATGCAGAAGGACTTAGAGCGCTACAAGATTCATTATGACGTATGGTTCCGCGAGTCCACCCTGCACGAATCGGGCGCTGTGGCACAGACCGTGCAGATGTTGGTAGATGCGGGCGTGACCTACGAGCAGGACGGCGCACTGTGGCTGCGCTCGACCGCGTTCGGTGCCGATAAGGACGACGTATTGCGCCGCGCCAACGGATTTTACACCTATTTTGCCGCCGATATCGCTTACCATCGCAATAAGTTTGAAACCCGCGGCTTTGACCGCGTTATCAACATTTGGGGCGCAGACCACCACGGTCATGTTGCCCGCCTCCAGCGCGCACTGGATGCCATCGGCTTGGACGGTTCGCACCGTCTGGAAGTCGTGCTCATGCAGCTTGTGCGCATGATGCAGGGCGGTGAAGTGGTGCGCATGTCCAAGCGTACCGGCAAAAGCCTGACCCTGTCCGACCTGCTCGACGAAATTCCGGTCGATGCAGCGCGCTTTTTCTTCAATTCGCGTGCGGCAGAAACCCAGATGGAATTTGATTTAGACCTTGCGGTTAAGCAGGACTCGGAAAACCCGCTGTACTATGTGCAGTACGCACACGCGCGTATTTGCTCGGTACTGCGCAACGCGGCAGAAAACGGCGTGAAGGTGCCGGCGGCAGGTGAAACCGACCTGACTGTATTGACCCATGAGGATGAAAAGGCGCTGATTAAGGCAATTGCCCAGTTGCCGGAGGAGATTGTGGAGGCGGCTGCATCCCGCGACCCGTCCAAGCTCAACAAGTACGGCGTACAGCTTGCGGCGCAGTTCCACCGCTTCTATAATGCTTGCCGTGTGATGGATGCCGAACCGGCATTGCGCGATGCGCGCCTGTGCCTGTGTCAGGCAACCGTGCAGACCGTGCGCAACGTGCTGCACATCATTGGCGTAGATGCACCGGAGAAGATGTAAACCGGCGCATTCCGACGCAGTATTTTTTATCCGTTTCCGCGAAAGGAGTTTGGTTTGAAGAAAATCGTGCAAAAGTGCCTGGCGATTGTGCTTTGCCTGTCGGTTTTGTCCGGACAGGCGCTGGCGTTGTCTGCTGCCGACCGGTTCCGCCGTGCGGCGCAGATTATCAACACACGCGGTCTGATTGCCGAGCAGTCCCCCATTGCCCAGACCACCATCGAGGAAGACGCGGCTTACCTGGAAGAAAACCCGGATGCCCTGTCCAATATTTTGAATGACATTTTGAGCGGCATGGATACCCATTCGATGTACCTGACCGCCGCCGAATATCAGGCGGGATTTTCCACGCTGTCGGGGTATGCGGGCATTGGCATTGCTGTTCGGGAGCAAGACGAAGGCATTATTATACAGCAGGTGGTCAAACATTCGCCTGCCGCCAGTGCGGGCTTGCAGGTGGGTGACCGTCTGCTGACCGTGGACGGACAGGACGTGTCCACGCTGCCGCTGGAAAAGGTGGGCGAGCTGTTGCAGGGAAAAGCGGGCAGCACGGTGCGCCTGAGCGTGCGCCGGGATGACCAAACGCTGTCGTTTACGCTGATACGCGAGACGATTTTAGAGGAAAACGTGTCGGCGCGGCAGGCCGCGCCCGGCGTGGAGTATATTGCAATCAGTGCGTTTTCGTCCATGAATGATGCCGAGGATTTTGAAGAAATCTGGCAACAACTGGACGAAAAGCAGACCAAAGCGGTCATTCTTGACCTGCGCGACAACGGCGGCGGTATGATTGACGCGGCGTTTGCCATGCTCGATTTGATGCTGGAGGATGCAGACAAAATGGCAACCATGCACTACCGTTCTGACCAAGGGGGCGACCAGCCCTATTACGCATCGGGCGGCGGGCTGCCGCTCAACAATATCACCGTGCTGGTCAACGGCAACACGGCTTCGGCGGCAGAGCTGATGGCGGGCGTGCTGCACGAGGTTGGCGGCGCGACGCTTATCGGGACAAAGACCTACGGAAAAGGGCAGGGGCAGTATCATTTACAACTGGATGGAGATTATCTGGTGTTGACCTGTCTGGAAATGCAGTTACCGCAGTCGGGCTGCTGGGAAGGCGAGGGGCTGAAACCGGATAAGGAAGTACACACCCTGCGCACCATTCGCGGCTATCTCAATCAGGCGGCACCGCTCGACCTGACACAGCCGGTCTATTATGGCCAGCAAAGTGAGCAGGTGCGCGCGGTATGCCAGCGCCTGCACGCGCTGGGCTATCTGGCCGAGCCGACCGACATATTGAACACAACCGCATTGGGCGCGCTGCGCCGGTTTCAGGTAGATGCCGGACTGGAAACCCAAGTGGGCGCGGGGGAACAGACCTTGCGTGCGCTCGAACTGGCGTGCCAGAATGCGGCAGAACGCGGTTTGATGATTGACGATGTATATTATGAAGCGCTGGCACAGTGCCGCGCAGCGGCAGAAAAGCCTTTGCGCTATACGCCGCAGGCGGACGGAAGCTGGCGTGCCGCCTGACCGGGCAAGGAGGAAAAAATGGAACCCATCCCTTTATCTGGTGGACAGCTTTTGTTGACCAATCCAGATGACCACACACTGCTTGCGCGCGAACCCGCCTTGATTGGCGGCGCGTTGGCGACCCACCCCGATGACCTTGAAAAATTGCGCATGACCTGTTCGGAAGTGCCGACAGGGCTGATGGTGCCCTGCCCGCCGGTGCCGCAGACGGTAGAAGTGCCGTTTGTGGAATCGTACATTGCAGCGTGCCGCAAGGCGTTCAAGCCGTTTGTGCGCTTGCAGCCCGCGTTCTATTATCTGCACGGACTGCACAGCTTTCACGCACTGCGCGCGGCAGTGCTGGCAATGACCGACCTTTCGGGCGGTGCGCTCATGGCAGAATTGCCGGTCGATGCCGACGGGCGCATGGAGGACGGCACCGACTGCCTGGCAGCCGTAGCCGTGCTCCAGCGCATTGGTGTTTCGACCATCGTGCTGACCGCAGAGGAATCGGCCGATTTGACCGACGCGCTGCGCGCGATTGCGCCCTATGCGCGGGTTTCGCTGGGCGTGCGCTGTCCGGCGGTGTGGCTGCTGCGCGATTTGGAACTGCCCAATGTAGAACTGTTTGTGCCCATGCAGCACGAGCGGGCGCGGCGGCTGGCCGATTTGGTGCGCACCCGCCCGCATACCCAGCGGCAGATAGTTGCGCGGGATTTGGAGGATGTGGTACTTGCGCCAGACGGGCGGGATGTACATTTTATCGACTGGACGACCAGTATTTCGGATGAAATCGTGTGCGACCATCTGTTGGATGAACGGCTGGTCGAACTGGAGGACGAAGCGCCCGCCGCGTTTAAACTGCTGCTCGAAGAAGAAGATGACCTGGTTGCGCTGGAAGAAAATCTGTATATGATTACCCGGCCGGTGTGCCTGTGCGCCGAATCGCCCGAACTGCTCGAAAAGGCGCTGCGCATTTATGCGGGATTGGCGCTCTATGATGGTACATGGGAGCAGGAAGCGCGGATTCTCAAATATTTTACCGAAAAATATGGCCTTATCTGCATGTGATAAAAGGAGAACCGAATGGATTGGATTGAAGTGACCATTTTCACGACCACAGCGGGCATTGAACCGGTTGCGGACGTGCTGGAAGATTTGGGCATTGAGGGCTATGTGCTGGAGGATGCCGCCGATTTCGAGGAATTTTTGCAGGATACTGAGATATACTGGGATTATGTAGATGAGACACTGTGCCAGACGCTGCGCGGACAGGAGACCAAACTCAAAATCTACTTGGAAGATTCCGACAACGGACGCGCCGAGCTGGACGCGCTGCGCGCACGGCTCGCGGCACTCAAGGACGGCGACGAACAGCAAAAACTGGGACGGCTGACCACCGAGCAGAGTGTGACCCGTCAGGAAGATTGGGAATGGGGCTGGAAGCAGTATTTTAAGCCGTTCCCGGTCGGCGAGCGGTTTTTGATTAAGCCGTCATGGGAGACGGTCGAGGACGCGCAGGGGCGGCAGATTTTGGAGATTGACCCGGCTTCCTCGTTCGGCACGGGAACCCATGACACCACACAGCTTTGTATTTCCATGCTGGAAAAGACGGTCAAGGGCGGTGAAAAACTGCTGGATATGGGCACCGGTTCGGGCATTTTGGCGATTGCCGCCGGAATGTTGGGTGCAAATCCGGATACCGCGGTGGATATTGACGCCCATTGCCTGACCTGTGCGCAGGAAAATGCCGAGCGCAACGGCGTAACGATTGGGCGCACGCTGCACGGCGACGCGCTGCGCGACCAAAAGTTAGCGCAGCAGATAGGCGGCGGCTATCAAATCATCTGTGCCAATATCGTGGCAGATATTATTATTGGTATGGCGCCGATGTTTTATGAAAAGCTGGTGCCGGGCGGCACACTCATCACATCGGGCATTTTGGAGGAGCGCGCCGACGAAGTCGGACAGGCGCTCGAACGGGCTGGTTTTACGCTGTGTGACCGCGCGGTATCGGGCGGCTGGGCAGCCTTTACCGCCCGCCGATAAGGCTGTTTTTGCGCGATTTAGGGCGGCTTTCGACGAAAATCCCCCTAGACAAGCGGCGCAGAGTTTGCTAAAATGGTTTGAGAATACCCAAAGCGGGAGGGAAACACCTTGCCCAGATTTTTTATCGACTGCGCCCCACAGGGCGACCAAATTGTACTAACTGGTGACGACGCGCATCATATGGTGCGCGTACTGCGCATGAAACCGGGTGAAACACTGACCGTGTGTGATGGCGCGGGCACCGATTATGAATGTACGCTGACCGCGCTGGAAGGCAATACAGCACAGTGCCGGATAGATGCCCGTACCCCGTCGCGCGGGGAACCGTCGGTGCCGGTGACGCTGTTCATGGCGCTGCCCAAGGGCGATAAAATGGATTTTATTGTGCAAAAGGCGGTCGAACTGGGTGCAAGCCGCGTGTGTCCCTATGTGGCATCGCGCAGTGTGTCGCGGCCGGACGGCAAGGCGCTGGCAAAAAAGACCGAGCGCTGGCGCAAGATTGCGCGCGAAGCGGCGCAGCAGTGCGGCCGGGGGCGCGTGCCCGAAGTGGCCGATTGCCTGTCGTTTGACGCGGCGGTGTGTCAGGCGGCACAGGCCGAACTGCCGTTGTTTTTCTATGAAAAGGAAGTACAGACCGGCGTGCGCAGTGTGCTGACCGCACAATCCTTCGGTTCGGCGGCCGTGTTCATCGGGCCGGAAGGCGGGTTTGAGGACGAGGAAGCGCAAGCGGCGGTACAGGCCGGACTTAAAAGCGTTTCGCTTGGCCCGCGTATTCTGCGATGTGAGACCGCACCGCTGGCGGCACTGACGGCCGTATTGTATGAGAGCGGCAATTTATGAGAGATATTAGGAGTTGATTTTTTTGGCTGCACAGATGCCTGAAAAAAATAGCAAACAGACCATGCCCGGCAAAGCCGATACGAGAAAAAGCGATTATATTACCAACAAAGTGCTGTTGGTGTTTTCGGGTTGCCTGCTGGGTGTGCTCGGCCTGATGTTCCTGAACAATGTGCTGAGTTATTCGGTACATTGGGCGATTGGCCTTCAGGCCGTTCAGGTATTGCGCGTGGTGGGCGTAGTGCTTGCGGCGGCGGGCGTGGTGGTCATGCTGCGCGAGCGCAAGCGCGGGTTTGACCTGTCCTACCGCGTGTTCAAGGGCAGTACGTTGTTGGTGTTTGGACTGGCGCTCATTGTGATTTTCTCGATTGTGAGCTGGAATACCACGTCGGGTATTAAGTTCCTTTATGTTGCGCTGCCCGCTTTTGCGTTTGCCTATCTGATTTATCATTCGTATCAGCCTGAATTTTTTATCATTGCACTCGATTGTGCGGCTGGTGCGGGCGCGGTGGCGCTGGGGCAGACCGCACACGGCGAGCGGTATAAAATGCCTATTCTGGTGCTGACGCTCGTTGTGTTTGTCGTGCAGCTTATCTGCGTAGCCAAGGTCAAGAGCGATTTGGGCCGGATTCATCTGGGCAAAAAGCGCAAGTATGTGTTTGACTTTTCCAACAATGCCTATCTGATGATGTTTTTGACGCCGGTGGTCATGGCGGTGATTGCGGTCGTAGGGCTGACCTTGACCGGCAGGGTGCCGCTTGTGAGCATGATTACAGCGGGCGCATATTTCTTTGTCACGGCGGTCTATTATACCGTCAAGCTGGTATAAGATACGCGTGCGTTCTGGGGGTGCAACAGCCCCCGGAACGGCTGCAATTTGCCGTCAAAAAATTTTTTAAAAAATTTGAAAAAAGCGTTGACAAATCGGGTATCTCCAGATATAATAAATATCGTCGCTGGCGGAAAGCCACGAACGAGACTGTGAATAAGGCGGTATAGCTTAGTTGGCTAGAGCGTTCGGTTCATACCCGAAAGGTCATTGGTTCAAGTCCAATTACCGCTACCATTTTCCCTTGGCCCGTTGGTCAAGCGGTTAAGACACCGCCCTTTCACGGCGGTAACGCGGGTTCGAGTCCCGCACGGGTCACCATATGGAAGTTTAGCTCAGCTGGGAGAGCATCTGCCTTACAAGCAGAGGGTCACAGGTTCGAGCCCTGTAACTTCCACCATAACAAAAAGAGACGCAACCGCGTCTCTTTTTTGTTTTATGTTGTTTTGTGTATTATAAAAAATATCCTGCCATTCCAATCGGATGGCAGGATATTTTTTTGCAGGCAGGCCGGTGTCAATCGGTGGGTTTCTGATAGAAGCGGCCGTTTAGCATTTCGGTGCGCTGGATGTTGACAAAGGCTTTGGGGTCGATGGCGTGGATACGCGCACAGACCAATTTTAATTCATCGCTGGACACGATAGAATAGAGCATTTGCCGTTCCTGCCGCTTGTAGCAGCCCACGCCTTTGAATAGGGTAGCGTCGTGGTTTGTGACCTCGGCAATCATCTGATAGATTTCTTCGGCGTGGTCGGTGATAATCCACAGGGTATGGCGCTGATAGCGCTTGTGGAGTGTGTGAATGACCTGAGTGGAAACAAATTGGAAGATGATAGAGTATAGCGCCTTATCCCAGCCGAACAGCATACCGGCAATGCCCAAAACGACGACGTTCATTAAAAAGATGGCGTTCCAGCAGTCGCGCCCTTTGATTTCGCCCATAAACAGGCCGATGGTGTCAGTGCCGCCGCCCGAAGCGTTTGCCAGCAGACACAGCGACACGGCAAAACCGTTAAAGATACCGCCAAACACAGCCACCAGCAAGGGGTCTTGCGTGATGGGGACGGTGGGGAAAACGTCGGTCAGGAAGCCGACCAGAAAGACGCAGACGACCGAAAGGGCGGTCAGTTTTTTGCCCAGATAGCGGAAACTGATGTACAGAGGAATCAGGTTCAGGGTGTAGTTGACAAGTGCGAATGGGGGCGAGATGTGGGCGAATTTTTCAAAGCAGGCGATGATAAGCAGCGAGATGCCGTTAAAGCCGCCCGAAAAGATACCGCCGGGGCGGGCGAAACTTTTGATGGTGAATGCCATAACGAAGGCTGCTGCGACGACGAGCGCCATGCGCTGCCAAAAAGGCTGCTGTTTTTTCTTGGTCATAGCAAATTCCCCTCCTTCAGGTAGAGTTTGTCATTTGGTATATGTCTATGATATCGGCTTGCCCGGTAAAATGCAAGGAGGAAAATGAGCGGGCGCTTACCCAAAAAATGCGGTATGTATCCCTGTGTTTTATCGCGTTCCTCGACGAACGGCGGGAGGAACTGCGGGGAAAGCGCGTAAAACCCATTGCCGCGCCATTTCTGCCGTAAAAAACGGTTGGGCGGGCGATATTTCCGGCTGTATTTTCCGACGCCCTGCGCAGCAGCCTTGCGGTATACTGTTCCCACCAAACAAAGGAGGGATACGCGAATGGACAAGCGTTTGTTGGCAAAGAAGGGATTTACGGTCGCGGCACATGCGGGCAGCTTGGCACAGCGGCTGCACAACGATGACCGCGTACACCGGCTCTATGGGGCGGCACAACAGTTTGTATTGGCGTTTGTGCTGGCGCGCGGCACGATGTTCGGCGGCTATGCGCCGTTTGGACTGGCGCTGACGGCAGCGGCGGCCGGAGTTGGCGGCGGCTGTGCGGCGCTGCTGGGGCTGGCGTTGGGCAGCTTTTTTCTGTGCGGTGGTATGTATGGGGTTACGGCGGCGGCAAGCGGATTGCTTGCACTGGTGTGTGCCCATGTGTTCGACAGCGACTTACGCCGGAAGGTTTGGTTCATGCCGATTTGTGCGATGGCCTGTATGGGCGGCACCAGTTTTGTACTTATCCCATCGTTCACACCGGCCAATGTGGCGCGGTTTGCCTGTGTCGTGGCAGCCACGGGCGCCCTGACTGCGTGTTATCAGTTCGCGCTCGGCCCGGCACGACCGGTGCGGCTGCTGCGGCCAGCCGGATTGCTGGCTATCACGGCTTCGCTGCTGGTCACGCTGTCCGACTTGACCTTGCTCGGCACGATTTCACCCGCCCGCATTTTGCTCTATGCACTGGTGCTGGCGGCGGCCTATCTGGGCGGCAGCGCGACCGGTACCGTGGCGGGTGTGGCGGCGGGCGCGATGTTGGACGCCATCAGCGGACAGGGGGCGTTCTTCACCTGTGTCTATGGGTTGTCTGCGCTCATCGCGGGCGCGTTTCAGAATGCGGGGCGCATTGGCTTCGCAGTCGCCGCGATGATTGCGGGCGTGGGCGCATCGCTCGTCGGAGCGGACAACCCGGTCTTTGTCTTTGCGCTGTATGAGGGTATTTTTTCGGTTCTGTTGTATGCGGCTGTGCCCGCCAGTGTGTGGCAGTATGCCCGTGATATTTTCATGCCGGTGCGGCGGGATACGACCGAGAGTATTCAGCGCATCCGGCATACGGCCGGACGTTATGCGAACGAGGCGTCGGCAGCCTTTCAGGAACTATATCTTGCACTGCAAAGCGGTGTGGAACACGGGCGCGCACAGGCAAATGATGAGGTGCGGGCGGTCTTTGACCGCGCGACCGATGCGGTGTGCGCGCACTGTGAAGCGTGTGGCGCGTGCTGGCAAAAGGAGTCTGTCGCCACAATGGACGCATTTCACACGATGGCGGTGCCCATGCTCAAGCGCGGGCGCGCCCAAGCCGGGGATTTTCCGCCCGGATTTCAGGGTCGGTGTGTACATCTGCCCGAACTCATTCAAGCCATCAACCGCGGCTTAGCCGCGCTGCATGAGCGGCAGGCATATCGCCGCCGCGCCTTGGAAAACCGCGACTTAATCGCCCAGCAATATGCCGGTCTGACCGAAATCTTGAAGCAGGTGGGAGGCAGTTTGTCGGCAGACCAGACATCATTGCCGGTGCGGGAGCGGCAGGTGCGTTCCTATGCGCAGGCGTTCGGCAAGATTGACAAAGTGGCGGTGTTCCGCGATACAAGCAGCCGTCTGCGCGTCGAACTGGCCGGTGAAGGCGCTATGCGCATTTTTCAGGACAGAAAAGGGTTTGCGATTGGCTTGTCGGCGCTTCTGGGCTGCGGGCTGAGCGAGCCGGAGTGCCTGACCGATGACCTTGGCACACGCATTGTATTGCGTGAACAGGCACCTTACCGCGTGGTGATGGGCATGAGTCAAAAACAGAAGGAGGGTGAACTGGTTTCAGGAGATACCGTACATTCGTTCGTGACCGAGGATGGACGGGCGTGTATGCTGTTGGCGGACGGCATGGGAACGGGAAGCGAGGCGGCGCAGGATAGTAGGATGCTGCTGACGATGCTGGAACGCTTCCTCAAAGCGGGTATTGCGGTTGACGACGCGCTGCAAACGGTCGCGCCAGCCTTTCGGATGCGGGTGGAAGGGCTGCGCGGGGTGACGCTGGACGCGCTGACCGTTGACCTATATACCGGCAAAGCCGACTGTCTGAAATGCGGAGCCGCGCCCAGTTACTTAAAGACCGGAGGGGGTGTGACGACGCTGGCGGGCGAAAGCCTGCCCATCGGCCTGATGCAGTCGCCCGACGAGGCCGAACCGATTCCGCTGCGCATGATGCACGGCGACCTGTTTGTTATGCTGTCGGATGGGGTGTCCGACGGCACCGATGATGCGTGGGTACAGCAGCTTCTGGCCGAGCGGGCAGGAGACAGCCCCAAGGAGTTGGCCGCACGGTTGGTGGCGGCGGCCGCCGAGCGGGGTGCTGTAGACGACATGACCGCATTGGTGGTGCGGCTGGAGCGGCGAAAACCGACCGACGCGATGGTATAACGCCCCCTTTGCAGGGGCATACTGGAAAGGAAGTGAAAAACAAGGAGGAAGTAAAGCGATGGTCAAAGGAGTATCCAAGCGGGTCGTAGTGGTGCGGCCGGATGACAGTCATTTTTTTGAGCAGGCGTTCTTCATCGTGCGGGAAGGGCGGACTGCTTCGGGGGACGCGCTCAGAGAAGCATGCGCTCTGGCGGCGCGTTACCACGCAAAACATCCGGCAAGACCGCTGCCCATTCGGCGGTATACCGCGCCCCAACTGGCGCTGTCGGCCTTGGGAGGAGGTGGACTGGTCGGGCTGGTCTGGGCGTTGTCGATGGGCGCTTTTTAACACATCGTGAATTCTTTTTGAATTTCTTTGCCGTGCCCTTGAGAAGCCGGTACGGATTTGGTATAGTGGAGATACCTAAAAGAGAAAGCATGGTGTGAAAGCGTGACATTTGCGACCTTTTTGGACTTCTTTGCGCAATATGGGTATCTGTTTATTCTGGTCATCTGTTACTGTGAATATCTCAACCTGCCCGGATTTCCAGCCGGACTGATTATGCCGGGTATCGGCGTGCTGGCCGGGCAGAGCGACCTCAATCTACCCGGTGCGCTGGTGCTGTCCATTTTCGCGGGCACGCTGGCCAGCCTGACCATTTATGCCATTTGCCGCTTTGGTGGCGCACCGCTGCTGCACAAGCTGTTCGGCAAGAGTAAAAAATTTCAGCGATTTGTGAATGAGTGCCACTGTAAAATCGAACTGCACGGCAACCGTGCGTTGTTTCTGTGCCGTCTCATTCCCGTGCTGCGTACCATTGTGTCCATTCCTGCCGGATTGCTCAAAGTGCCGGTGCGCGATTATACGATTTGGTCGGCGGCTGGTATCGCCTGTTGGAATACGGTGTTGATTGTGACCGGTTATCTGGGCGGCAATGTGGTAATTGCCTGCCTAACTTGAGTGGTGTCCTGTGGACGAAGTTTGCTGTTTTTCTGTGGGTTCTAACATGTTCAAAAACCAAAGTCCTGCCATTGTTTTGGCAGGACTTTGGTTTTTGGTCAAAGCTGCGATGGGGCAGACGTTTTTGTCCGCTTGTCTGGCGAAAAAACGATAAAAACACAGAAAATATGTGAGAAACCGCCCGTTCTTGCGGCGTTTTTGAATTGTAACCGCGGAAAAGTTTGCAATGTGTAACTGGGTGTGCTACAATAGAACGGAATTATGCACGACAAGGAGAGAGAACCGTGTACCAAATCGGAAGCGTAGCACTGCCCAACCGTTTGATTCTTGCGCCGATGGCGGGTGTGACCGACTTAGCGTTCCGGCAGACCTGCCGCGAACATGGCGCAGGATTGACCGTCACCGAGATGGTCAGCACCAAGGCGTTGGACTTTGGCGACAAGAAAACCCCGCGTCTGCTGCGCCTTGCACCCGGCGAACATCCCGCCGCCGCTCAGATTTTCGGTTCTGACCCGGAGTGCATGGCGCGCGGCGCAGTCCGTGCGCTCGAAGTGTCCGGTTGTGATATCATTGACATCAATATGGGATGCCCTGCCCCTAAGATTGTGGGCAACGGGGATGGCTCGGCGCTGATGAAAGACCCTGACCTTGCCGCGCGCATTGTCGAAGCGGTGCGGCGGGCGGTTCCCGTACCGGTCACGGTCAAGTTCCGCATGGGTTGGGATGCGTCCAGCGTCAACTGTGTGGCGTTTGCGCAGATGTGCGAGCGGGCGGGCGCGAGTATGATTGCCGTACATGGTCGCACGCGCAGTCAACAGTATGAGGGCAAAGCCAACTGGGACATCATTGGCGAGGTCAAGCGCGCGGTGTCCATTCCGGTGGCGGCAAACGGCGATGTGTTCACGCCTGAGGACGTGCCGCGCATTTTGGAGCACACCGGCGCGGATTTTGTTATGATTGGCCGCGGCAGTCTGGGCGACCCGTGGATTTTTGAGCGCGCCAACGCGCTGCTGCAAACCGGCGAATTGCCGCCGCTGCCACCGTTTGCCGTGCGCATGGACACCGCCGTCCTGCAAATCGAGCGGGCGGCACAGGATAAGGGCGAGCGCGTCGCGCTGCTCGAAGCGCGCAAGCACGTCAACTGGTATTTGAAGGGCGTACCGCGTGTGCGCGAGTTCAAAAAGCGTATTTCGGCGCTCGAACGGCTGGACGAGCTGTACGCGCTGGCGCAAGAGATGAAAGCGTGCATTTCCGACTGACCGCAAGACAAGAGACAGAGAAAGGAGGCGTTCCATGACCGGCGAAAAAGTGTTGCTTGCCCGTGCCAGAAAGGGCGAGATTGCCGCCTTTGAATCGCTCATGACCGCCTATGAAAACCGTATTTACACATTGGCGCTGCGTTCGACCGGCTCGGAACAGGATGCGGCCGACATCACGCAAGAAGTATTTTTGCGCGCGTGGAAAAGTCTGGACACCTTCCGCGGCGATAGCAGTTTGTCCACTTGGCTGTACCGCGTAACGTCCAATCTGTGCGTGGATTTTGCGCGCAAAAAGACCAGTGAGGGCTTTGCCGTGTCCATTGATGACGAGGAAAGCCCGGCGGCTTCGATTGCTGACCCCTCTTGGGCGGTGCAGCCCGAACAGGCCGCCGAGAATCAGGAACTGCGCGAGGAACTGCAATACGCGCTGGCGCAGTTATCCGAAGAACATCGCCGCGTGGTCTTGCTGCGCGACGTCGCCGGATTGCCCTATGCCGATATCGCGCGCACATTGGGGCTGGAAGATGGAACGGTCAAGTCCCGTTTGGCGCGTGCGCGCGCCGCGCTGCGTAAAATTTTGATAGAGCGAGGGAACATTTCCCGCTTTGTTCCGTCTAAACAGGCAGAAGGGAGGCGGGCAGATGATGAATAATCCCTGCGAATATTATGAAGAACTGTGTTCGGCGGCGATTGACCATGCGTTGACCCCAGCCGAGCAAAAAGAACTGGATGCCCATTTAGCCGCGTGCCCGTCCTGCCGTGCCTATTTGGAAGAATTGCGCGAGATGCAGAAACTGTGGAAAGAGCTTGAAGTGCCCATGCCCACAGCACTGCACGAAAAAATTATGGGCGAGATAGAAGCCGAGGTGCAAAAGACCATTGTGCAGACCCCGGCAAAGCCGCATCGCCGTCCACCGGTGTTCACCATGTTGGCGGCTGCCGCCGCCTGTGTCATGCTGGCGGTCAGCGGCAACTTGACTGGATTGTTTGGTCAACTGGGTACGACCAATTCCATTCCGACCGAACCGAGTACGACCCAATCGCCCTCAACCGCCGAGGGACTGCCCGATACGGCGCAGCAGTCGGAAGAAAAGGATGTGCAGGCCAAGTTACAGGAGCAAGTGCCGCAGACCGAACAGACTTTAGTGCCGGATGAGAGCGCGCAGCAATCGGAACAGCCGGTGCAAAATGAATCCCAGCCTACAGCCGATGCGCCGCAGACGGCGGACACACCAGCCGAGCCGCAGACCGAGGACACACCGGCGACAGCGGCGGCCAATCAAGTGCCCGAGGCACAAGCACCAAGCACACAATCGGGCGCGGCAACGCCTCGCATGGCCAGCCAAGCACCCGAACAAAGCGACAGCGCGGCACAGGAACAAACAGCAAGCCCGCGGGTTGCGATGTATTCGGTGGGTGCAAACCTGCCGCGGGAACTGAAAGATATGTCGTTTGCCAAGTGCTTTAGCGTGACCCCGGACGAACAGCACACCGATGCTGCGCTGCCGGTCATTTCAGGCATGACGCTGTTGATTGAGGAGGACGGAACGGCATATTACAGCGTGGAGAACAACGAATCCAAGATTACCGAAGTGCGTCAGGAGCTGGAGAAGAACGGCTATCAGACCACCTTGAACGAGTCTTTGGGCATTACGTTCACGCTGGAAGCAAAAAATGTGTTGTTTATCGTGGAGTAAACCGCATAGCCGGACGGCGTACCGCCGTTCGGCTCTTTTTTATGTCCGGGGAAATGGGCGCGGCTTGACAGCGGGCACAAAAAGGCTTATCGTATAAAGCAATAGCAATCGGTACGAGGAGGACAAAGCGTTATGTCGATTGAACGCGCAAAGGCACATTTGCAGAAAAAAGGCTATCTGGAACGGGTGATTGAGCCGCAGGCGGGCACGTTTACGGTCGAAGATGCGGCGCGTGCGCTGGGCTGTGAACCGGCACACATTGCAAAAACCATGTCGTTTTATGCGCCCGAAAATGAAAAGACCATTCTAGTGGTCGCGGCGGGCGATGCCAAGATTGACAACCGCAAGTTCCGCGATGCCCTTGGAGTCAAGCCGCATATGCTCAAGATGGACGAGGTAGAGCCGCGTGTGGGTCATGCACCGGGCGGCGTGTGCGCGTTCGGCATCAATCCGGGCGTCGCGGTCTACTGTGATGTGTCACTCAAGCGATTTGACTATGTTTATCCGGCGGCAGGTAATGACCATTCGGGGGTCAAGCTGAACTGCGAAGAACTGTTCGACGCTTGTGATGCACGGGCGTGGGTGGACGTGTGCAAGGGCTGGCCGGACTGAAACGCCACGCTTGCACCGCATACAGTATACCGCCCGTATTCTTTATAAAATTGATTACAGCTTTCCAAAAATCCGCAAAAAACTTTTGAAAAAATCGAAAATTCCCCTTGACTTTGACCGCTCGGTGGTGTAATCTATTAACGCACCTGCGAAAGCAGGCAAAAGCGATGATGCCGGAGATTGCTGGTATTGACCAGGTAACTTCGGCGGAGTAGGTCCGACAATCGGGCGGTTGAGACAACTGCTTATCAAGTAAGCGTAATGTTCCTGCGTAAATTCGGGACTATCGGCGCGTGCGCCGGTCAGCCGATGGCACGAACCACTTATGCTTTTGTAAAACCGGACCCCGGCACCAGTGCGTGCGCTTCCGGTTCTTTTCATGCCCCTTGGGTGATACGCCAGATGGGGTTGCAGTTTCTCTCCGTAACGAGTCGGTACATTGCATAAAGATGTACGACTGCAAAATACGAGGAGGAAAATCCAAAAATGGCAAACGCTGAAAAGATTCGTATTCGCCTGAAGGCATACGACCATGAGCTTATCGACCAGTCCGCAGAGAAAATCGTAGAGACCGCAAAGCGCACCGGCGCAAAGGTTTCTGGCCCGATTCCGCTGCCGACCGAAAAGGAAATCGTAACCATCCTGCGCGCTGTACACAAGTACAAGGATTCCCGCGAGCAGTTCGAGCGCCGCACCCACAAGCGCCTCATCGACATCCTGAACCCGGCACAAAAGACCGTTGAGTCCCTGATGACCCTCGACCTGCCGGCAGGCGTTGAAATCGAGATTAAGCTCTGATTTGATTTTTGCACACATTCCGCGAACCTTTAACCCAGTCCGCGGGTTGTTCACCTAGCCGCGATTTGGAGCGGCGGGGTCAAGTTGGCGGTTTCGCCCGTCAACCAATAACCTTTAAGGAGGAAAAACGTATGAAGAAAGCAATCATCGGCAAGAAGATTGGCATGACCCAAATCTTCGACGCTGAGGGCAAGGTAATTCCGGTTACCGTTATCGAAGCAGGTCCCTGCGTTGTCACTCAGCTCAAGACCGAAGAAAAAGAAGGCTACAACGCTGTACAGATGGGCTTCCAGGACGTGAAGGAAAAGAAGCTCAACAAGCCCCAGCTCGGCCATCTGAAGAAGGCTGGCGAGGCAATGAAGAAGTACCTCAAGGAGTTCCGCTTTGAGGACTGCACCACCTTCCAGGTTGGCGACGTCGTAAAGGCAGACATGTTTGCAGAAGGCGATTACGTTGACGTAACCGGTATCTCCAAGGGTAAGGGCTACGCTGGCGTTATCAAGCGCTGGAACGCAGGCCGCTCCCCGATGAGCCACGGTGCTGGCCCGATGCACCGCCATCAGGGCTCGATGGGCGCTTGCTCTGACCCGTCCAAGATTATGAAGGGCAAAATGATGCCTGGTCATTTGGGCGCAGAACAGGTTACCATTCAGAATCTGGACGTTGTCAAGGTTGACGCGGACATGAATCTTATTGCAGTACGCGGCGCGGTTCCCGGCCCCAAGGGCGGTATCGTATTCCTGAAGGATACCGTTAAGAAGAATCCGGAGAGCAAGGGCCCGGCAGCTTCTGTAAGTAAGAACCCGCAGAAGGCTTCTGCAAGAGGCTAAGGGAAGGAGGAAATAGACAATGCCTACCGTTAAGGTTTATAATATGGCCGGTCAGCAGACCGGTGAAATGGAGCTCAACGCTGCCGTATTTGGCATCGAGCCCAACGTTCCTGCAATGCATGCAGCAGTTAAGAATTATCTGGCAAACTGCCGCCAGGGCACCCAGTCTACACTGACCCGTTCCGAGGTTCGCGGCGGCGGCATCAAGCCGTGGCGCCAGAAGGGCACCGGTCGTGCTCGTCAGGGCTCCATCCGTGCGCCCCAGTGGACACACGGCGGTATCGCTCTGGGCCCCAAGCCCCGTTCCTACCGTTACAGCCTCAACAAGAAGCTCAAGCGTCTGGCAATGCTGTCCGCACTGTCCGCTAAGGCTCAGGCTGGCGAAATGATTGTTGTAGACGGTCTGGACATGAGCGAAATCAAGACCAAGACCTTCGCTGGTTTCCTCAAGTCGGTTGAGTCCACCGGCAAGGCGCTGGTTGTTACCCCCGAAGTTCGCAAGAACATCGTAAAGTCGGCTGCAAACATTCCGGGCGTGCGCACCACCATCGCATCCACCCTCAATGTTTATGACATCCTCAACGCTGATATGTTCATCATGGACAAGGATGCGGTTCACAAGCTCGAGGAGGTATACGCATAATGAAATTCGCACATGACGTTATCAGAAAGCCTGTTATCACCGAGCGCTCCATGTCCGGTCTGGCTGAGAACAAGTATGTGTTCGAAGTCGCTCCGAATGCGGGCAAAATCGAGATTAAGAAGGCAGTCGAAGAAATCTTCGGCGTAAAGGTTGCTAAGGTCAACACCATTAAGCTGCCGGGCAAGTGGAAGCGCATGGGCGTTTACACCGGCAAGACCTCTGCCAAGAAGAAGGCAATCGTCACCCTGACCGACGATTCCAAGAAGATTGAAATCTTCGAGAACATGATGTAAGTTCCGGCGCGTCCCAAGCCCCGCAAGGGGCGCGGGAAACCGTTCGGACGCGGCAAGCGGGCGCCAAAAGCGCCCCGGCCGCAAGAGGACTCCCGGAGTCCGGTTATGGGGAACGCACCCCGATAAGAAAGCACACAGATTAAGGAGTTGAAATCACAATGGCGATTAAGACTTTCAACCCGACAACCCCGTCGCGCAGAAACATGACCGTTCTGTCGTACAAGGGTCTGTCTAAGGTGAAGCCCGAGAAGAGCCTTCTCGAAAAGCTGAAAAAGACCGCTGGCCGCAACAGCTACGGCCGCATCACCGTTCGTCATCATGGCGGCGGCAATAAGCAGAAGTATCGTATCATCGACTTCAAGCGTCAGAAGATGGATATGCCCGCAACCGTTCTGACTCTGGAGTACGACCCCAACCGTTCGGCAAATATCGCTCTGATTCAGTATGAAGATGGCGTAAAGGCATATATCCTGGCTCCTGAAGGCCTCAAGATTGGCGACAAGGTTCTGTCCTCTGCCGCTGCGGATATCAAGCCCGGCAACTGCCTGCCGATTGCCAACATTCCGGTTGGTACTATCATCCACAACATCGAGCTGTACCCCGGCAAGGGCGCACAGCTGGTTCGCTCGGCTGGCGTTGCTGCACAGCTGATGGCGAAGGAGAACGGCAAGGCGCAGGTTCGTCTGCCCTCCGGCGAAGTTCGTTACGTTCGTCTGGACTGCAAGGCTACCATTGGTCAGGTCGGCAACCAGGACCACTCCAACGTACAGTTGGGTAAGGCTGGCCGCACCCGTCACATGGGCATCCGTCCGACCGTCCGCGGTTCTGTTATGAACCCGTGCGACCACCCGCACGGCGGCGGCGAAGGCAAGAGCCCGATTGGTCGTCCCTCTCCGGTTACCCCGTGGGGCAAGCCGGCTATGGGTTACAAGACCCGCAAGAAGAATCATCGCACCGACAAGCAGATTGTCAAGCGTCGTAACGGCAAGTAAGGAAAGGAGACTTAAAACATGGGCAGAAGCGTTAAAAAGGGCCCTTTTGTGGCTCCTGAGCTTTACAAAAGAGTTGCCAGCATGAACGAGGCAGGCGAAAAGAAGGTCATCAAGACCTGGTCTCGTGCCTCCACCATTTTCCCGGAATTCGTAGGCCACACCATCGCAGTGCACGACGGCCGCAAGCATGTTCCGGTATATGTGACCGAAGATATGGTTGGTCATAAGCTGGGCGAGTTCGCGCCGACCCGTACCTACAAGGGCCACGCGGGCAGCAAGACCTCCAACAACGGTAAGTAAGGGGAGGTAAGAACAAATGGAAGCAAGAGCAATTGTTAGAAATGTCCGCATGACCCCCCGTAAGATGAAGCTCATCTGTGACCTCATCCGCGGCAAGGATGCGGGCACCGCAATGGCTATCATTATGAACACCCCGAAGGCTGCCTCTGAAGTAATGGCAAAGCTCCTCAAGAGCGCCGTTGCAAACGCAGAGAACAACCACGGCATGGACACCGACAAGCTGTATGTCAAGGAAGTCCATGTTGCACCCGGCCCGATTATGAAGCGCATCATGCCGCGCGCACAGGGTCGTGCGTTCCGCATCCTGAAGAGAACCTCTCATGTAACTCTGGTTCTCGCAGAGAAAGAATAAGGGGAGGTTAAACAATGGGCCAGAAAGTTAATCCGCACGGTCTCCGTGTAGGCGTAATCAAGAATTGGGATTCCCGTTGGTTCGCAAAGGACGCACAGTTCGGCGATCTCCTCGTGGAAGACTACAACATCCGTAAGGTTCTGAAGAAGAAGCTGTATGATGCAGGCGTAGCTGCTATCGAAATCGAGCGTACCACCAAGGACGTCAAGATTATTCTTCAGGTTGCACGTCCGGGCCTGGTTATCGGCAAGGGCGGCGAGCTGATTGAGAAGCTGCAGGCCGAGATGAGCAAGATGATTGCAAAGCCGGTCAAGATTTCGATTGTTGAGCTCAAGAACCCCGATACCAATGCACAGCTGGTTGCTGAGAACATCGCTGCACAGCTCGAAAAGCGTATCTCGTTCCGCCGTGCAATGAAGCAGTCCATGGGCCGTGCAATGCGCATGGGCGCCAAGGGCATCAAAACTTGCTGCTCTGGTCGTCTGGGCGGCGCAGAAATCGCGCGTACCGAGCACTACCATGAAGGCACTATCCCGCTGCAGACCCTGCGTGCGGACATCGACTACGGTTTTGCTGAGGCGAACACCACCTACGGCAAGATTGGTGTCAAGGTTTGGATTTACAAGGGTGAAGTTTTGACCGGCGGCCCGCGTCTGGGTCGTTCGATTGAGGCTCCGAAGCCCGCTTTCGAGCGCCGCGACCGCCGCGACCGCCGCAATGGCGACCGTCGCAATGGTGACCGCCGCCGCGCACCGCGCCAGGAAGGAGGCAACCGCTAATGCTGCTCCCCAAGAGAGTTAAATACCGTCGCGTTCACAGAGGCCGCCTCAAGGGCAAGGCTTCCCGCGGCAACTTCGTTGCATACGGTGAATACGGCCTGATGGCTACCGAGCCGTCTTGGATTACCTCGAATCAGATTGAGGCCGCCCGTATCGCTATGACCCGTTACACCAAGCGTGGTGGTAAGGTCTGGATTAAGATTTTCCCCGACAAGCCGGTAACCGAAAAGCCTGCTGAAACCCGAATGGGTTCCGGTAAGGGCTCGCCGGAGTACTGGGTAGCGGTTGTAAAGCCGGGCCGCGTGCTGTTTGAAATCGCTGGCGTTTCCGAGGAAATTGCCCGCGAAGCACTGCGTCTGGCAAGCCACAAGCTGCCGGTCAAGACCAAGTTTGTAGCCCGTGAGACTAAGATTGGTGGTGAAGAATGATGAAGGCAAAAGAGATTAGAGAGATGAGCGCCGCTGAGCTCGAAACCAAGATTGCAGAGCTGAAGAAGGACCTCTTTAACCTGAGACTTCAGCATGCTACCAACCAGCTTGACAACACCAACAAGATTTCTGAGGTTAAGCGCGATATCGCGCGTGTCAACACCGTTCTCCGCGAGCTTCAGCTTGCGGGCAAGTAAGGGAGGTAAGCGAAGTTGAGCGAGAGAGCGTTACGCAAAACCAGAGTCGGCAAGGTCGTATCCGACAAGATGGACAAGACCATTGTCGTTGCTATCGAGGACAGCGTTCAGCATCCTCTGTATAAAAAGGTTATGAAGAGAACCTACAAGCTGAAGGCACACGACGAAAACAACGAGTGCAAAATCGGCGACAAGGTTAAGGTTATGGAGACCCGTCCGCTGTCCAAGGATAAGCGCTGGAGACTGGTCGAAGTAATTGAAAAGGCGAAGTAAGGAGGAGCGCACACATGATTCAGCAGGAAACTTTTCTGCGCGCAGCTGACAACAGCGGCGCAAAGGAGCTGAAGTGCATTCGTGTTCTCGGCGGCTCCACCCGTAAGTACGGCAACATCGGCGACGTTATCGTTTGCTCGGTTCGCAAGGCGACCCCGGGCGGCGGTGTCAAGAAGGGCGACGTCGTAAAGGCTGTTATCGTCCGCTCTGTTAAGGGCCTGCGCCGCGCGGACGGCAGCTACATCCGCTTCGACGAGAATGCGGCTGTCATCATTAAGGAAGATAAGAACCCCAGAGGTACCCGTATCTTTGGGCCTGTTGCACGCGAGCTGCGCGACAAGGACTATATGAAAATCCTGTCTCTGGCTCCCGAAGTACTGTAAGGAGGTCCCCGAAACATGAATACTCTGCATCTCAAGACGGGCGACACCGCAGTTGTCCTCTCCGGCAAGGAGAAGGGCAAGCAGGGCAAGGTTCTGTCCGTTAACCCCAAGAAGGGCATGGTTGTGGTTGAGGGTGTCAACATGATTACCTGCCACCAGAAGCCCCGCCGCCAGGGTGAGACCGGCGGCATCGTAAAGCGTGAAGGCGCACTGCGCGCTTGCAAGCTGATGAAGGTTTGCCCCAAGTGCGGCAAGCCCACCCGCCCGGCTGCTAAGATTCTTGAAAATGGCCAGAAGGTTGCCGTTTGCAAGAAGTGCGGCGAGACCATTTAAGGAGGAGGTTTAACTTATGCCCAGACTGAAAGATAAGTACGTCGCAGAGGTTGCACCTGCTCTGATGAAGAAGTTCGAGTACAAGAGCACCATGCAGATTCCGAAGATTGACAAAATCATCGTAAACTGCGGCTGCGGCAAGGAAGCAAACGGCAACGCAAAGGTTCTCGAAGCGGTTGTCCGTGACCTGACCGCTATCACCGGCCAGAAGGCTGTTGTCACCACTGCAAAGAAGTCGGTTGCAAACTTTAAGCTCCGTGAAGGTATGCCGGTTGGCGCAAAGGTTACTCTGCGCTCTGACCGTATGTGGGAGTTCCTCGACCGTCTGTTCAACGTGGCTCTGCCGCGCGTGCGTGACTTCCGTGGTATCTCTGCAAACTCGTTCGACGGCCGCGGCAACTACGCATTCGGCCTGAAAGAGCAGCTGATTTTCCCGGAAATCTCTTACGACCAGATTGATAAGGTTCGTGGTATGGATATCATCATCTGCACCACTGCCAACACTGACGAAGAAGCACGCGAGCTGCTGACCCTGATGGGCGCACCGTTCGCGAAGTAAGAAGGAGGAGAATTCAAGTGGCTAAGAAGGCAATGGTACTCAAGCAGCAGAAGACTCCGAAGTTCTCGACTCGTCAGTACAACCGCTGCAAGATTTGCGGCCGTCCGCACGCTTACCTGCGTGATTACGGTATCTGCCGTATCTGCTTCCGCGAGCTGGCTTACAAGGGCCAGATTCCGGGCGTTCGCAAGGCTTCCTGGTAAGCCCAAGCGATTTAAGCGATTCTATAAAAGCCGCACAGCATTTGCCGTGCGGCTTTTTTTGTTGCAGTTTAAATTATGATATGGTATGATAGACGACAGGAAAAAATAAATTTTTCAGCGCGTAACCGATAACAACGGTAGGCGGTTTTGTCCTCCATTCCCTTGCGGAAGGGAGGTGAGTTTACCTCATTCCAAGTATGGAAGGGGGTGAACGCTGTGTATGCAAAGATGCTGCGCATCATGCTGTTTGTCGCATTGTTCGCACTCGTTTTCGTTACATATGCAAAATGACCGCCCTCTAGTCCAAAAGATTGCGGTCATTTTTGACATATAATCTGAGGACATAACCGTCTGCTGGTTACGCGCCCTTTTTCTATATTTAGTATACTGCGTGCAGGTAAGTGTGTCAAGCGGAATACGGTCGTTTGCCTGTCTGGTATGATGCCGGTGAAAAGGCAATATGCCCAAAAACAGCGCGCAAAAATTTTCAATTTCACACGAAAAAAATCTTGCAAAATCGCGGAGGAATTTGTTATAATATATGCCAGATGTGCGTAGCACATGCAAACCAGTCTCCCGCCACAAAGACAGGGAGCGCGGTGTGTTTTTTCATATCGCCCGCCCGTGGGCCGTCAACCGGACAAGGTTCGGCGCGGTCTGCCGGCGTTTCAAAAACGGCCGACCTGCCGTTATAACATTTTGACCCGTTCAAAGGGATTTTTCTGCGCAAAAATCGGCATAATTTCCATTGTGAACGGGGTCTTACTGTGTTATAATTATCGTTGGTCTGGCAAATCAGACCAACGATTTTTATATATTTTCCCCCCGCACCTGTCGTGAAAGGGTCACGGCAGCGTTAGTAAGAAAAGTGGGCGGCAACCCGTGGGCGAACCCACACGAAGTACCGCCAAACTTCTGAAAGGAGCAAAAGTAATGCAGATTACCGATCCGATTGCGGATATGCTGACCCGCATCCGCAACGCGGCCGCTGCACGTCATGAGACTGTTGACGTACCGGCCTCTAAGATGAAGAAGTCCATCGCGCAGATTCTGCTCGACGAGGGCTACATCAAGTCTTTCCAGCTCGTTGATAACGGCAACCAGGGCGTTATCCGCATCACCCTGAAGTACGGTGCAAACCGCCAGAAGGCAATCACCGGCATCAAGCGTGTGTCCAAGCCCGGCCTGCGCGTCTATGCGGGCGCACAGGAGCTGCCCAAGGTTCTCCGCGGCCTGGGTGTTGCCATCATTTCTACGTCCAAGGGCGTCATGACCGACAAGAAGGCGCGTGAGCTGAATGTCGGCGGCGAAGTCCTGGCGTTCGTATGGTAAGGAGGTAATTCACAATGTCGAGAATTGGTAGAATGCCTATTGCCATCCCCGCTGGTGTCACTGTCACCCTGGACGGCAATACAATTACGGTCAAGGGCGCAAAGGAAACCCTGAGCCGTGAGATTCATCCGAACATGCACGTTGCAGTTGAGAACAACGAAATCGTTGTTACTCGTCCCAACGATGAAAAGCAGAACCGTGCACTGCACGGCCTGACCCGTTCGCTCATCCACAACATGGTTATCGGCGTAACCGAAGGCTTCAAGAAGGAGCTGGACGTAAACGGCGTTGGTTACCGTGTTGCCAAGCAGGGCAAGGACCTAGTTATGAACCTCGGTTTCTCCCATCAGGTTGTTATGAGCGAGATTCCGGGCATCTCCATCGAGGTTCCGGGTCCCAACAAGATTATCATTTCCGGTCCCGACAAGCAGAAGGTCGGCCAGTTTGCAGCAGAAGTGCGCGAGAAGCGTCCGCCGGAGCCGTACAAGGGCAAGGGTATCAAGTACGTTGACGAGCACATCCGCCGCAAGGAAGGCAAGACCGGCGGTAAGAAGAAGTAAGAAAGGAGCGTGTGCTTAAATGGTTTCTAAGAAGGATTCTAACAAGGCGCGCCTGAAGCGCCATAAGAGAGTACGCGGCAAGATTTCTGGCACCGCACAGTGCCCCCGTCTTGACGTTTACAGAAGCGCGAAAAACATCTATGCACAGGTCATCGACGACGTAGCCGGCGTGACCCTCGTCTCCGCTTCGACGATTGAGAAGGACTTCACCGAGTACGGCGGCAACAAGGATGCTGCTAAGAAGGTTGGTCTGCTGGTTGCAGAGCGCTGCAAGGCAAAGGGCATCGAGAATGTCGTATTTGACCGCGGTGGCTATCTGTACCACGGACGCGTGAAGGAACTCGCAGAGGGCGCTCGCGAGGGCGGCCTTCAGTTTTAAGTCGGGAGGAGGTAAAACATGGCTAAGTTTGAGCGTAACGAGAAGAGAGAGGACGAGTTCAAAGAAACCGTCGTGGCTCTCAATCGTGTATCTAAGACTGTTAAGGGCGGTCGTATCTTCAAGTTTGCGGCTCTGGTAGTCGTAGGCGACGGCAAGGGCACCGTTGGTTTCGGTCTGGGCAAGGCCTCCGAAGTTCCCGACGCAATCCGCAAGGGAATTGAGGACGCAAAGAAAAACCTCATCAAGATTTCCCTCAAGGGTACCACCATTCCCCACGAGGTAATCGGTGAGTTCGGTGCTGGCCGCGTGCTGATGAAGCCCGCTGCACCCGGTACCGGTGTTATCGCAGGCGGCGCTGTCCGTGCTGTCGTTGAGGCAGCCGGCATTAGGGACATTCGTACCAAGTGCCTGCGCTCCAACAACCCGCAGAACGTTGTAACCGCAACCATTGAAGGCCTCAAGAGCCTGCGCAATGCCGCTCAGGTTGCAGCTGTTCGCGGCAAAGAAGTTAACGAACTGTAATAGGAGGGGTAATAGACATGGCAAACATTCAGATTACCCTCAAAAAGAGCCTGGCTGGCCGCAAGCAGCAGCACATCGCGACCGCTCACGCTCTGGGTCTTAAGAAAATCAACGACGTAACCGTTCAGCCCGACAACGCTGCAACCCGCGGCAAGCTGGCGCAGATTGGTTACCTGCTCGAAATCGTAGAGGAGGCGTAACGACATGAAGCTTCAGGACTTACAGCCCGCTCTGGGTTCCACCAAGAAGGCATACCGCAAGGGTCGTGGCGCTGGTTCCGGTAACGGCAAGACCGCAGGCCGCGGCCATAAGGGTCAGTGGGCTCGTTCGGGCGGCGGCGTTCGCCCGGGCTTTGAAGGCGGTCAGATGCCTTTGGCACGCCGTCTGCCTAAGCGCGGCTTTAACAACATCTTCGGCACCACCTACGCAGTTGTCAATGTTTCCGCTCTGGAGCGCTTTGACAACGGCACCGAAGTCACCACCGAGCTGCTGCTCGACACCGGCATCATTTCCAAGGCTCTGGACGGCGTTAAGATTCTGGGCAACGGCGAGCTGTCCAAGAACCTGACCGTTAAGGCTGCTGCATTCTCTGCTTCGGCAAAGGAGAAGATTGAGAAGGCAGGCGGAAAGGCCGAGGTGATCTAAGGTGATCGAGACCCTCAAGAACGCATGGCGGGTTGCCGAACTGCGCAAGAAGATTCTGTACACGCTGTTCATTGTTTTTATTTTCCGCTTGGGTTCTTCTATCCCGGTTCCGTTCGTGGATTTCGCCGCACTGTCGCAGGTGTTTGAGCAGCAGACCGCCAATGGCTCGCTTTTGAGCTTTATGGATGTCTTTACCGGCGGCGGCCTGTCCAATGCGACCATATTTGCAATGGGCATTACCCCATATATTAACGCATCCATTATCCTGCAACTGCTGACCGTTGCCATCCCTGCCTTGGAGCACATGGTAAAGGACGGCGGCGAGGAAGGTCAAAAGAAGATTGCCAGCTGGACGCGCTATTTGGCCGTTGTGCTGGGCTTCGTACAGGGCTTTTCCTACTATATGCTGCTCAAAAGCTGGGGGCTTCTCAATGAAACCGGCGTTTGGGCTGCAATCGTCATCATCATGGCGTTTACCGCAGGTACTGCGCTCATTATGTGGATGGGCGAACACATCACCCAGAACGGTATCGGCAACGGTATCTCGATTATCCTTTTTGCGGGCATCATCTCCCGCGGGCCGTCTCTGGCCACTGCACTGTTGCAGTTGTTCAAAACTTCCGCTGTCACCGCAATCCTGATGATTGTGGTTGCGCTGGCAATGGTTGTCTTTATCGTTTATATGTCGAATGCCGAACGCCGCATCCCGATTCAGTACGCAAAGCGCGTCGTCGGCCGCAAAATGTATGGCGGGCAATCGACCCATCTGCCGATTAAGGTGAACGCGACCGGCGTTATGCCGATTATCTTTGCTTCCTCAATTCTGTCCCTGCCGGCGACCATCCAGATGTTCTGGAATCCGGAAGCGGGCACGGTGGGCGCGAGCATTTTGAGCCTGTTCCAGCAGACTTCCCCGTTCTATATCGCACTGTATGCGATTATGATTTTTGGTTTCTCCTATTTCTACGCGTCGATTCAGTTCAACCCGATTGAAATTGCGAACAACCTGAAAAAGAACGGCGGCTATATTCCGGGCTTCCGTCCGGGCAAGCCCACCTCTGACTTCATCATGAAGGCGCTGGGCAAAGTGGTCTTTGTCGGCGCAATCTTCCTGTGCGTCGTCGCGCTGGTTCCGCTTATCATTGGTGCATTCAGCTCCAATCTGCGCAATATCGCGCTGGGCGGCACCTCGGTCATCATCGTTGTCGGTGTAGCGCTTGAAACGGTCAAGCAGCTCGAGGCACAGATGATGATGCGTCACCACAAGGGCTTCTTGGAGTAATTTAGGGGGCATTTTCTGTGAATTTGATTCTTTTAGGCGCTCCTGGCGCTGGTAAGGGCACGCTGGCATCTTTCCTGATTGAAAAGATGGGTGTCCCGTCGGTTTCGACCGGCAACATTCTGCGCGAGGCAATCGCCAATCATACACCGCTCGGCGACAAGGCAAAGGCGTTCATGGACGCCGGCCAGTTGGTTCCCGACCAGCTGGTTATCGACCTGCTCAAAGAGCGCATTGCACAGCCCGATTGCCAGAATGGTTTCATTCTGGACGGCTTCCCGCGCACCATCCCGCAGGCCGAGGCACTCGACCAGATTGCCTCCATCGACTGCGCGCTGTCGCTCGAAGTCGATGACGCGGTGATTGAGGGCCGTATGACCGGCCGCCGCGTGTGTCTCAAGTGCGGCGCAACCTATCACATCAAGGCAAACCCGCCCAAGCAGGACGGCGTGTGCGATGTGTGCGGCGATACGCTGCACATCCGCAAGGATGACCACGCAGATGTCGTCAAGCACCGCTTGGCAACCTATCACGAGCAGACCGAGCCGCTCAAGGACTACTATGGCGCACAGGGCAAGCTCAAGAGCATTGACGGTGCGCAGGGCATCGAGCAGACCAAGAAATTGGCCTGCGAGGCATTGGGTCTGTAAGATATGATTCCGATTAAAACCAAGGAACAACTTGAGCGTATGCGCGTCGCCTGCCGCATTACCGCCCTTGCGCGGAAAGCGGCCGCGGACGCGGTCGCTCCCGGGGTTACCACAGACGAAATCGACCGGATTGTCCGTAAAACCATTGAGAAGGCGGGCGCAAAGCCCTCCTTCCTCGGTTACGGCGGCTTTCCGGCGAGCGCCTGTATTTCAATCAATGACGAAGTCATTCACGGGATTCCGTCGGCAAAACGTGTGGTACACGAAGGCGATATCGTGAAGATTGACGTCGGCGCCTATATCGGCGGCTTTCACGGCGACTGTGCGTGCACAGTGCCTTGCGGCCAAGTCTCGGACGAGGCCAAGCGGCTGATTGAAGTAACCCGGCAGAGCTTCTATGAGGGTATCCAGTTTGCCCGTGAGGGCTGCCGTGTCTCGGATATTTCGGCCGCGGTACAGGCCTATGTCGAGGCGAACGGATTCTCGGTTGTTCGCTCTTTCGTGGGTCATGGCGTGGGACAAAAGCTGCACGAATCGCCCGAAGTGCCAAACTTTGGCAGGCCGGGGCATGGCGTGCGCTTGCAGGCAGGCATGACGCTTGCGATTGAACCGATGGTCAATGTCGGCGGATACGATGTGCGTGTCCTGTCCGACGGCTGGACGGTCAAGACCAAGGACGGCAAGCTGTCCGCGCACTATGAAAACACGGTCGCTATCACCGACGGCGCGCCCGAAATTTTGACGGCCATCGACGGCGAGGTGCTGTGACCATGTGTTCCCATGTATCCGATTTTGTGATTTCGCTGGCGGGACGCGACCGGGACGAAGTGCTTCTGGTCATGCGGGAAGAGGAGAATTACCTCTGGCTCGCCAACGGCAAGACGCGCCGGGCCGAAAAGCCCAAGCGCAAAAAACGCCGCCATACGGCATTTGTCGCGCACAGTGATGCGCGCACCCGCGACAAGCTGCTCCAAACCGGGCGGCTGACCAACAGCGATATCCGCAAGGCTCTGTCTATCTGGGCCGGAGAGAACCAAAACACTGACCAAGAAAGGGAAAGCGAACATGGCTAAAGACGACGTAATTGAGCTGGAAGGTACCGTCATAGAGGCGCTGCCCAACGCAATGTTTCAGGTAGAGCTGCCCAACGGGCACAAGATTCTGGCACACATTTCGGGAAAGCTCCGTATGAATTTTATCCGCATTTTACCCGGCGACAAGGTCACCGTGCAAATGTCGCCTTACGACCTGACCCGCGGCCGCATCACCTGGCGTTCCAAGTAACGTACATTTGTGATGAAAAGGCGGGCGGAGGCTCCAACGTGACCGAGGGGCCGTAATCCACCACCGATAACCAAATCTGATGGAGGTATATTCTCATGAAAGTAAGACCGTCTGTAAAGCCCATCTGCGAGAAGTGCAAAATCATTCGCCGCAAGGGCCGTGTAATGGTCATCTGCGTTAATCCCAAGCACAAGCAGAAGCAGGGCTAATCCGGAAGAAAGCCGGATTAGAGCGCGCCGCAAACGGCTGTGACTTCGGCATCCGCCGACAGCACACAGAACGTGCGGCTGTATCCCCACGGAGGCAACACCCTGTCTCCGGCGCTTCTTTGTGGGGAGAAAACAAGTTTTTCTCCCAGATAGAAGGATACGGAACCGACAAGCACATGCGGCGAACCGCGTGACGCTACAAGGGCGGGGGCGGCCCTTAGACTGGTTTCCGCACATACGTCCCAGCAAGATACTTTGGAGGTAAATGTAAATGGCACGTATTGCCGGTGTTGACCTTCCGCGTGAGAAGCGCGTAGAGATTGGCCTGACCTATGTCTACGGCATCGGACGGAAGCTGTCCAACGAAATCTTAGCAAAGACCGGAATCAATCCGGACACCCGCGTAAAAGACCTGACCGAGGAAGAAGCAGCAAAGCTGCGTGAGTGCATCGAGCACGGCTACACCGTTGAAGGTGACCTGCGCCGTGAAATCGGTCTGAACATCAAGCGTCTGGTTGAAATCGGCTGCTATCGTGGCCTGCGTCATCGCCGTGGCCTGCCGGTTCGCGGTCAGCGCACCAAGACCAACGCACGTACCCGCAAGGGCCCGAAGAAGACCATTGCGAACAAGAAGAAGTAAGGAGGGGAGCATAAATGGCTAAGGTTCAGAAGAAGGGCGCTCAGACTCGCACCAAGCGTCGTGAGCGCAAGAATATCGAAAAGGGCGCGGCTCATATCCGCTCCTCTTTCAACAATACCATCGTTACCATCACCGACCTCAACGGCAACGCTCTGTCTTGGGCATCTGCTGGTGAGATGGGCTTCCGCGGTTCCCGTAAGTCCACTCCGTACGCAGCACAGACCGCAGCAGAAACCGCTGCAAAGGCTGCTATGGAGCACGGCCTCAAGACCGTTGAAGTATATGTAAAGGGCCCCGGCTCCGGCCGTGAGGCAGCAATCCGTGCGCTTCAGGCAACCGGTCTGGAAGTCACCATGATTAAGGATGTTACCCCCATCCCGCACAATGGCTGCCGCCCGCCCAAGAGAAGAAGAGTATAATCAAGGAGGAAACCAATAATGGCAAAGAATTCTCAGCCCATTCTGAAACGTTGCAAGACCCTGGGCCTTTCCCCTGCAGTTCTTGGTTACTCCAAGGAGACCAAGCGCAACCCCAAGCAGTCCCGCCGCAAGCAGTCCGAGTACGGTATGCAGCTGACCGAGAAGCAGAAGGTAAAGTTTATCTACGGTGTTCTTGAGAAGCAGTTCCGTAAGTACTACGAGAAGGCTGAAAAGAAGCAGGGCATCACCGGTGAAATCCTGCTGCAGGAGCTGGAGCGCCGTCTGGATAATACCGTTTACCGCATGGGCTTTGCAAACACCCGCCGCGAAGCGCGTCAGCTCGTGAACCATGCACACTTCACCGTAAACGGCAAGCGCGTAAACATCCCGTCTTACCAGATTAAGCCGGGCGACGTGATTGCAGTTTGCGAGAAGTCCCGCAGCCTGACCAAGTTCAAGACCCTGCTGGAGGAGAACGGCAAGAAGGCTTGCCCGAAGTGGATTGACAAGGCAAACGATTCCTTTGAAGGCAAAATCGTCGCAATGCCCGCACGCGACGACATCGACTACGAGGTTGCCGAGCACCTGATTGTCGAGTTGTACTCCAAATAAGCCAAACCCTCATTTTTTGGACTCTTTTTGCGCGCTGCCGCCTGTTTTGGGTGGGGCGCGTGAAATTTCCATCCATATTGCAAGTGAATTGGCCGCATGAAAAGGAGGGTATCTTACAATGATCGAAATTGAAAAGCCGCGCATTGATTGCGAGGAGCTGGCGGAAGACGGCTCCTATGGCAGATTCGTCGTAGAGCCGCTGGAGCGAGGCTACGGTACAACGCTGGGCAACTCCCTGCGCCGTATCCTGTTGTCGTCCCTGCCGGGCACTGCCGCGACCTCCATTAAAATCGCCGGTGTGCAACATGAGTTTTCCACCATTCCCGGTGTGAAAGAGGACGTCACCGAAATCGTCCTGAACGTAAAGCGCATTATTGCGAAACTTTACTGCGACGGCCCCAAAACCGTCTATATCGAAGCCGCGGGCGAGGGCGAGGTCAAGGCCGGCGACATCCATTCGGATGGCGAAGTCGAAATCCTCAATCCCGACCTGCACATTGCGACCCTGATGAGTGATGCGCGTCTGTCTATGGAGATCACCCTGGCCTCTGGCCGTGGATACGTTCCGGCAGAACGCAACAAGCAGAGTCAAAACGCGATTGGCGTGATTCCGGTGGACTCGATTTACACCCCGGTGTACAAGGTAAACTATACCGTCGAGAACACCCGCGTCGGCAACATGACCGACTATGACAAGCTCACGCTGGAAATCTGGACCGACCGCACCATTCATGCACGCGATGCTGTATCGCTGGGTGCAAAGGTTCTGCGCGACCACCTCGACCTGTTTGTTGACCTTTCGGAGGAGATTGGCTCGAAGTCCACTGTCGTTGAAAAGGCGGAGGCACAGCACGATAAGGTTCTGGAAATGACCATCGAAGAATTGGATTTCTCAGTCCGCTCGTTTAACTGCCTCAAGCGCGCTGGCATCAACACCGTGGAAGACCTCATCAACACTTCGGAAGAGGACATGATGAAGGTACGTAACCTCGGACGCAAATCGCTCGAAGAGGTTATCGGCAAGCTGGAGGCTATGGGCCTGTCGCTCGCCAAGTCTGAGGAGTAAGTTTTTTTCTCCAAACCCCACGCTTACTGGATTTTTTGCAGGAGCGCGTGGTATGATTTTAGCACGAGGGCGGCGGCGTTTTGCCGCGCCGCCGCTTCTATTCTTATTCGACCCATAATTGGAGGTATACGAACATGGCAGCAAATCGTAAGCTCGGCCGCACGACCGAACACCGTATGGCGATGCTGCGCGCAATGGTTACTTTCCTGCTGGAGAACGGCAGAATTGAAACCACCGTTGCACGCGCAAAGGAAGTCGCTCCCCTGTGCGAAAAGATGATTACGCTGGGCAAGAAGAACACCCTGGCAACCCGCCGTCAGGCAATGGCTTTCGTCACCAAGGAAGACGTTGTTGCAAAGCTGTTCTCGGAAATCGCTCCCAAGTATGCAGAGCGTAACGGCGGTTACACCCGCATCATCAAGACCGGCCCCCGCCGCGGCGACTGCGCTGAAATGGCAATCATCGAGCTGGTATAAATTTGATATTGTGTGACAGGAGCGCGTGTGCGCCCGGTCGCAAAAAGGTCAGTTCACCTGAGGCGTGCTCCCAGGTGAACTGATTTTTATTTCGGAGTATATAGGTTTTTATGCCAACAGGGAGAACGGTATGATAGTGGAAACCGAGCGCTTATATTTGCGCGAACTCAACCAGAATGATTTTGAAGCGCTGTGCAAAATTCTAAAAGATGAACAGACCATGTACGCCTATGAGGGCGCATTTTGTGATGCCGAGGTGCAGGAATGGCTGGACAGGCAGATACTGCGCTATCAAAAATGGGGCTTTGGCCTTTGGGCGGTCGTACACAAACAAACCGGCGAGGTCATTGGTCAATGTGGGCTGACCATGCAGCCGTGGCGCGATACCGAGGTGCTCGAAATCGGATATTTGTTTCAGCGTGCGTACTGGCACCAAGGATACGCGACTGAAGCCGCCCGCGCGTGCAAACAATATGCCTTTGCGGTGCTGGGTGCCGACCAAGTGTGCTCGATTATCCGCGACACCAACACCGCGTCGCAGCGGGTGGCAATCCGCAACGGCATGACAGCGGCAGGGACATGGACAAAGCGGTATAAAGGGGTCGATATGCCGCACATCCGCTACGTCGTGACCCGTGAACCGCACGAACAGTAAAAAAGGAGATTTGCGTATGGAAACCAATCTGTTGCGCGCATTTGGTGAAATGTGGGCGCGGACGCTGGATTTTTCCGGCCGCACGCGCCGCGCCAGCTATTGGGGCGCAATGCTGATATGTCTGGTCATCAGCTTTATATTGGGCATGGTCTGGGCGTATGCAGACCTTGTATTCAGTCTGTTTGCCTGCGTGCCCGCGGTGGCAATGTCCGTTCGCCGTCTGCACGATACCGGACGGCGCGGTTTTTGGCTGCTGCTGGCGCTTGTCCCACTCGGCGGCATCGTCGTACTGGTCATGCTGCTGATGGACAGCGAGGGCGCAAACCGCTACGGCCCCAGCCCAAAATATGGCAATGTCCCGTTCTAACCGCCGGTTTCGACCGTTTGCGCCCGCCCACAGCCGGAAAAATGCGGCAAAAGCCATAAAAAATTTTCCAGATGGCTTGCATCAAGCCGTAAAAGATGGTATACTACCTAAAGTAGTAGACGTAAGTTTTGGAGAGTGGGGTAACCCACTCTTTCTTATTGCTTAATCGCAGAACGCTGAGGAGGTAGGTATGCAGACCAAGGAGCTGATTGGCAGAGTGGAACAAATGGCGCTGCCGCTGTGTGAACAGGCGGGCGTTTCGCTCTGGGATGTGGAGTTTGAAAAAGAAGGCGGTCAGTACATGCTGACCATCACCATCGACCGCGAAGGCGGTGTGGATATCGACCACTGTGAGCAGATTTCACGCGCCATCGACCCCATGCTGGACGACAAAGCGTTTGATTCCCTGCCGCCGTACACGCTCTGCGTGTCCTCTGCCGGACTGGAACGCCGGCTCAAAAAACCCGAACATTTCGCTAGGTATTTGGGCGAAACGGTTGAGGTCAAGTTTTACCGCGCCATCGACGGCGCAAAAGTGGTCGAGGGCAAACTGCTGGGCTATGATAACGGCGATGTGACCATTGAATGTGGCGGGCAGACCACCGTGTATGAAGCCAAAGACGTGGCTGCCGTGCGCCTGACCATTTCGTTTTAACTCAGCCGTCCACTTGGGACGGCAGTACACAGAAGGAGTGAACTACAACCGCAATGATTAATAAAGAATTTTTTGCCGCGCTGGAGCAGCTGGAAAAGGAGAAGGGCATACCGGTTGACTATATGCTTGACCGCGTGGGACAGGCGCTCATCACCGCCTACAAGCGCGAAAACGATGGCATGACCGACAATGTTTATGTTATCCCCGACCGTCAGAACAAGGAGATTCGCATGTTTGTGCGCAAGACCGTTGTGGATGACGTGTATGAGCCGTATGAGGAACTGACCGTCGAGGAGGCGCGCGAGTACAAGGCAAATGCCAAGCTGGGTGACATCATCGACATTGACATCCCTACCAAGTCTTTCGGCCGCATTGCTGCTCAGACCGCAAAGCAGGTTATCATTCAGGGCATCCGCGAAGCCGAGCGTGGTATGGTGCTGTCCGAGTTCGAGTCCAAGGAACACGAGATTTTGACCGCAACCGTGTCCCGTATCGACCCGCGCGGCGGCTATATTTTGGAAATGATTTCGCAGGGCGAAAAGACCGAGGCCATTTTGCCGCTGTCCGAGCAGGTACGCTCGGAGGAGTTCAAAGAGGGCGACCGCATCAAGGTCTATGTCATCGAAGTACGCAAGGGCACCCGTGGCCCACAGATTTTGATTTCCCGCACCCATCCGGGTCTGGTCAAGCGCCTGTTTGAGCTGGAAGTGCCCGAAATTCACGACGGTGTGGTTGAAGTTAAGTCCATCGCCCGCGAAGCGGGCAGCCGCACCAAGATTGCGGTTATGTCCAACGATGCCAACGTTGACCCGATTGGCGCTTGTGTCGGCACCCGTGGTGCGCGCGTCGGCAATATCGTTGACGAGCTGGGCGGCGAGAAAATCGATATCATCAAATGGAGCGAGGACACCGCGGCATTTGTATCGGCGGCACTGGCACCGGCTGATGTAATTTCGGCTACCATGCAGCCCGACACCAAGGCGTGCCGCGTGGTCGTACCCGACGACCAGTTATCGCTTGCCATCGGCAAGGAAGGACAGAACGCCCGCCTTGCTGCCAAGCTGACCGGCTGCAAGATTGACATTGTTTCGGCATCACAGGCACAGGCGGCACAAGCCTGACGAGCAGGAGGCGTGCCACTATGCAGCAGAAAAAAATTCCCATGCGGCAATGCCTGGGCTGCCGCACCATGCACCCCAAGCGCGAATTGATTCGCGCGGTGCGCTCACCGGAAGGTGAAATCACGCTGGATTTCCGCGGCAAAGCGCCCGGTCGCGGCGCGTATCTGTGCCCGAATCCTGACTGCCTCAAAAAAGCGCGCAAGGCGCGCGCACTCGAACGCGCCTTTTCGTGCGAAGTGCCCGCGGCAGTCTATGACGCGCTCGAAGCGCGTATGGAGGAGGAGACACATGCAGATTGAATCGCTGCTCGGTCTGATTGGACTGGCGCGCCGCGCTGGTAAATTGGCTGTCGGCGAAGCGCTGACCGCCGAACTGGTTGCAGAAGGCCGCGCCCGCGCCATCTTTCTGGCGCAGGACATCGGCGAGGCCACCAAGCGCAAAGTGATGCGTCACGATGCGCGTGTGCCGGTCTTTGAGCTGCCCTGCGATAAGCAGACCTTGGGGCAGGCCGTCGGCGTGGCGGGCTGCGCGGTGTGCGCTATGCAGGATATCGGCATGGCACAGGCCGCCGCAAAAAAACTGGCCGACACATCTGAGCAAAATCAGGCCGCCGCACAGCGGGTGATGCAAAAGAAAACCCGCATTGACCGCCGAAAAGGGGTCAAAAAGGATAAAAAGCCCCGCGGATAACCGCGTTTTAGAATATATGCCGCATGTGTGTGCGGCACGCTCCCAAACCGTTCGCGGTTCTCTGCCGCAGACGGAAATTTCGATGGAGGTGAACGCCAATGGCATTAGAGAATAAATACCGCGTCCATGAAGTTGCAAAGGATTTTGGCGTGGGAAACAAGGAGATTATTGACATCCTGACCCAACATGCAAAGGCACCCAAAAATCACATGCAGGTACTGGATGACCATGAACTGAGCCTGATTTTTGAGGTCATGACCAAGGATAACCCGGTTGCAGACCTGGAAGGCACGCTCGAACGCCAGAAGCAGGCGCGCAGCAAAAAGCTGTCCGAATCCCGTCAGCAGGCGGCGGCGCAAAAGCAGGAGGCGCACAAACAGCAACAGCAGGAGGCGGCCAAGAATAACAGCCAGCCCCAGCAGCAACAGCAGCCTGCACAGCCCGAAAAGCAGACCCACAGCCGCGTCAAGCAGGTACACCGCATTGACACCCGCACGGGCGGCGACGTCAATCTGGACAAATACGACGAGCGAATTGATTCGCTGGTGTCCGAAAAGGCCGAGCGTATGTCCTCGTCCAGCCAGAAAAAGCAGAAGCTGACCAAGAAATCCGACCAGCGCGCCAAGCAGCAGGCTTCGGGCAAGCGTCGTCAGGAAGAACAGGAAAAAATGCGCCGTTTGCAGCGTCAGCAGCAACAGGCAGCAGCCAAAAAGGTACAGCTCAAAGTGTCCATTCCGGACGAAATCAACGTCGGTGAGTTCGCGCAGCGCATGAAGCGCACAGCGGCAGACGTTATCAAGGAATTGATGAAGCTGGGCGTTATGGCGTCGGTTTCCGAGATGATTGACTTTGACACCGCTGCACTGGTAGCGGAAGAAATGGGCGCCAAGGTAGAAAAGGAAGTCCATGTCACGATTGAGGAACGCCTGTTTGACGAGCGTGAGGACAAGGAAGAAGACCTCAAGCCGCGCGACCCGGTCGTTGTGGTTATGGGTCACGTTGACCACGGTAAAACCTCGCTGCTCGACGCCATCCGTAAGACCAAGGTGACCGAGGGCGAAGCCGGCGGCATCACCCAGCACATTGGTGCATACCGCGTCAAGATAAACGACAAGCCGATTACCTTCCTTGACACCCCCGGTCACGCCGCGTTTACCTCCATGCGTGCCCGCGGTGCACAGGTAACCGATATTGCGATTTTGGTCGTGGCAGCCGACGACGGCATTATGCCGCAGACCATCGAAGCCATCAACCACGCAAAGGCGGCAAACGTGCCGATTATTGTCGCAGTCAATAAGATTGACAAGGAAGGCGCAAACCCCGACCGCGTGCTTCAGCAGCTCACCGAGTATGAGCTGGTGCCCGAAGAATGGGGCGGCGACACCATCGTATGCAACATTTCGGCAAAGTTCGGTCAGGGTATTGAAAACCTGCTCGAAATGGTGCTGTTGACCGCCGAGGTTGCAGACCTCAAGGCAAACCCCGACCGTCAGGCCAAGGGTACGGTCATCGAAGCCAAGCTGGACAAGGGCCGCGGCCCGGTTGCCACCATGCTGGTACAGAATGGTACGCTGCACACCGGTGATGTGGTCGTAGCGGGCACAGCGGTTGGCCGCGTGCGTGCGATGACCGACGACGACGGCCGCAAGATTCAGGCCGCAGGCCCGTCGGTTCCGGTCGAGATTATCGGCTTGGGCGAAGTGCCGGGCGCGGGCGACATCTTCTACGCGGTTGACGACGAGCGCATGGCGCGTGAACTGGTCGAGCAGCGCAAGCAGAAGGAGAAGGACGAGCGCAACAAGCACTTCCACAAGGTAACGCTTGACAACCTGTTTGCCTCCATTCAGGAAGGCGAGATGAAGGAACTTGGCATCATCGTCAAGGCAGATGTACAAGGCTCTGTCGAGGCGCTGCGCGCTTCGCTGGAAAAACTGTCCAACGAAGAAGTGCGCGTGCGCGTCATTCACGGCGCAGTTGGTGCAATCAATGAATCTGACGTTATGCTGGCAGCGGCTTCGGGCGCAATTATTGTCGGCTTTAACGTGCGTCCTGACCGTGCAGCAGCCGATTCGGCAGCGGCACAGGGCGTTGACATGCGCATGTACCGCATCATTTACGACTGTATCGAGGAGATGGAGCAGGCAATGAAGGGTATGCTTGCGCCCAAGTTCCGCGAAGCCGTTCTGGGTCACGCCGAAGTGCGCACGACCTTCCGTGTTTCGGGCGTTGGCACCATCGCCGGTTGCTATGTACAGGATGGCAAGATTCAGCGCGCCGCACAGGTACGCATTGTGCGTGACGGTATCGTCATCCATGAGGGCGTGCTGTCCTCGCTCAAGCGCTTCAAGGACGACGTAAAGGAAGTTGCGTCGGGCTATGAATGTGGCTGCGGCTTTGAAAACTTCAACGATATCAAGGAAGGCGACGTATTTGAAGCCTTCGTAATGGAAGAAATTGCGCGATAACACGCGATTTTAACCCCAAAATGCACCCATAAATTTTGCCGCTTTGCGGCACAATAGAACCGATAAGCCGGGGGGCGGGCGGACTGCCCGACCCCCTTTTTTTCACATTACCCCAAAGGAGGGAACCCCACTATGGCAAATAATCGCATCGACCGTATTTCTGAGATGGTCGGCCGCGCACTGGCCGAGGCCATCCGCTCGGTCAAAGACCCCCGTGTTTCGGGTGCACTGATTTCGGTTACACACTGCGAGGTTACAAACGATTTGCGCTATGCAAAGGCGTATATCTCGGTGATGGGAACCGAGCAACAGGCCGCAGAAGTGATGAAAGGGCTGAAATCAGCAGCGGGCTGGCTGCGCCGCGAGGTCGGCCACGCAGTACAACTGCGCTATGCACCCGAACTGGTCTTTGCACTGGATTCCTCCATCGTCAACGGCGCACACATCAACGATGTGATTAACCGCTTGGAGCGTGAGGGCAAGATGGGCGCGCCTGAAAAGGAGGACGGCCAATGATTGGAATGGTTTCGGAGACCGCGCAAGCCTTGCGCGAAGCGGACAACTTCCTGATTCTGACGCATCGCCGTCCGGACGGTGACACGACCGGCTGTGCCGGTGCGCTGTGCCGTGGTCTGCGGCAGCTCGGCAAGACCGCCTATATTTTGGAAAACGAAGGGTTGACGGGCCGATACAAACCGCTCGCACAGCCCTGCTATGCACCGGAGGGCTTTGTGCCTGACTGCGTGGTGACGACTGATATTGCAGACTATGGACTGCTGACCGAAAATGCGCTGCCTTATCGCGACCGCATCGGCGTTGTGATTGACCACCACCGCTCGAACGCGCTGCGCGCACCCGTGCGGCTGGTGTGTGCCGAGGCTGGCGCGTGCGCAGAAGTCGTGCTCAAGGTGCTGGACGAATTAAAAGTTGAGCTGACGCAGGAGATTGCCGAGTGCCTGTATATCGGGCTTTCGACCGACACCGGCTGTTTCCGTTTCTCCAACACCACCCCCGACACTCTGCGCGCGGCGGCGCGCTGTCTGGAATTGGGCATTGATGGCGGGGAAATCAACCGTCATCTGTTCGAGGTCAAGAGCTGGCCGCGCTTCCAGATGGAGCGCATCCTGTTTGACACCATGGAATTTTTCATGGATGGAAAGATTGCGCTCGCCCTCATTCGACACATGGACATTGAACGCACCGGCGCGACCATGGATGACTTGGACTCGATTGCGTCGCTCACCCGTCAGGTGGAGGGCGTGCAGGTCGGTATCACGATTATCGAGAACAAGGACTTTTCGTGTAAAATCTCGGTGCGCACGACCAAGGAAGTGGATGCGTCGGCCGTGTGCGCTAAGTGCGGCGGCGGCGGACATCTGCGCGCAGGCGGTGTCAGCCTGTCCTGCGGTCTGGTCGAGAGCCGCGCACGCATTTTGCAGGCGGTCAAGGACGTTTATGCAGAAAGTGAGCTGGCCTGAATGGAGCAGACCGGCACACCAAACGGCATCTTGATTTTTCACAAACCGCAGGATTTTACGTCCCATGACGTGGTAGCCAAACTGCGCGGCATTTTGCACACGCGCAAAATCGGGCACGGCGGCACGCTTGACCCGATGGCAACCGGTGTTTTGCCTATCTTTGTCGGCGGCGCAACCAAAGCCGCCGACTATGCCGCCGCACAGGATAAAGAATATGAAGCCGGTTTTACGCTGGGCTTTTCGACCGATACACAGGACACGACCGGTCAGGTTATTGCGCGCAGTCAGCAGCGCGCCACCGCCGAACAGGTGCGGCAGGCGCTCGAAACCTTTCGGGGCGCACAGAAACAGATACCGCCCATGTATTCGGCGGTCAAGATGGACGGCAAAAAGCTGTATGAACTGGCGCGAAAAGGGCAGGAGGTCGAGCGCCCGGCGCGAGACATCACGGTTTTGGATATCGCGCTTTTGAACTTTGACGAGCACACCCAGCGCGGCGCGTTTCGTGTTGTGTGCTCCAAGGGGACGTATGTGCGCACGCTGGTACATGACTTGGGCGCACGGCTGGGCACTTGTGCCGCCATGCACGCGCTGACCCGCACACGGGCGGGCGTGTATGGCTTGGATGAGGCAGTCACGTTCGAGCAGGTCGAGCGGGCACGCGACGCGGGCACACTGGCCGCCCTGCTGCGCCCCACCGACAGTCTGTTTGTGGAATATCCCGCCGTCACGCTCAATTCCGAGGGCAATGACCGCGCCCTGCGCGGTGCCACGGTCTTTGAACGGCAGACCAGCGGCCTTGCGGCTTTTGCACCCGGTACGCTGTGCCGGGTTTACTACAACGGTGCCTTTGTCATGCTGGGGCGCGTTGACGCATTGGACAAGGGCGGGAATGGCCTGTTTGTCCACAAAAATTTCCGATGATAAAATCTGACATTCCCGCTGGAGGTTCCGACATGAAACAGCATCAACCCCCGCGCGCCATTGCGCTGGGCTATTTTGACGGCGTACATCTGGGACACCGTGCGCTGATGCAGCGCGCGGTACAGCGTGCGCACGAAATCGGCGGCACATCGGCGGTGTTCACGTTTGATAAGCACCCGTCCTCGGTCATGAGCGGGCGGCAAGTGCCGCTGCTCACCGCAGCCGCATATCGGCAGGATGAAATTAAGCAGCTCGGCGGCGTAGACGAAGTGATTTTCGGGCATTTTGAAGAACTGCGCACGATGGACTGGCGCGACTTCATCCATGAATTGCTGATTGGGCGCTTTGGGGCGCGGTACATCATTTCTGGGCAGAACAACCGCTTCGGCTACATGGGGCGCGGCACGCCCGAAGGCATGGCGGAGGAATGTGCAAAAGCCGGTGTGGGCTATGACTGCATTGCCGATGTAAAGATTGACGGCATTGTGGTTTCGTCCACCTATATCCGTCAGTTGATTTCGCTTGGTGACATGGAACGCGTGACCCGCTTTTTAGGCCACCCGTACACCATCACTGGTGTGGTGGCGCACGGCCGCAAGGTCGGGCGCACCTATGGCGTGCCCACGGTCAACCTGCCGTTGCCGCCTGAAATGGCGTTGCCGCCCTATGGTGTGTACGCAACGCGCGTGCGCGTAGGTGACCAAAGTTATCTGGCGGCGACCAATATCGGGGTCAAGCCCACGTTTGTGGACGGCGGCGCGCCCACCATCGAACCGCACTTGCTGGACTTTTCGGGCGATTTATATGGGCAGCTCATTCATGTCGAGCTGCACCAGTTTTTACGGCCGGAGAAGGCTTTCGATTCGGTCGAAGAATTACATGCCGCGATTGAACAGAACGTGCAGCAGACCCGCGATTTTTTCGCATAAAATGTAAAAATGTGATGCAAAACCCCGCTTGAAAAAAGCGGGGTTTTGTTGTGCAATCCAATGGACAGCCGATTGTGTTTAGGAAAATAGACAAAAAAATAAAGAAACTTTTGTGTCATTTATATCTTGCGGAAATATAAGAAATAAAATAAAATAAATTCAAATAAACAAAGAAGGAAAAAACGAGATGGCGAAAAAGAGAAAACGTTGCATACTCATCGGGTATAGTATATGCTTGATTGTGGTTGTGATTTTAAAATTTCACGGCAGTTTTTCTGAATTTTGCTTTCAAATTCAAACCAATATATCCTATTTCCGTCATTACCACGAGTTTTTGATAAATTTGATTCCATTTCGCACCATTCAGATGTATATTTTGGATTTTCCCGATGTAATCGCCCTCAAAAACTTGCTGGGAAATATTGTTCCTTGGATTCCGTTTGGAGTC
>LHCFR01400__coassemble_838_pt1 | contig 43550 bp, 37 predicted proteins | sample LHCFR01400__metabat2_low_PE_032 | metagenome-assembled genome bin LHCFR01400
TCAAATGTTTCTTTACCCCCCTATTTTTCACCCCCCTTATTTTGTGAGACAACCAGCAAAAGCCCGCTCGAAAGAGCGGGTTTTTGCTATGTGCCTATTCCAACACATTCCCAAGATATACGCCGGTTTTTGTCGTTGCAATCACAAAACTGCACTGATATAATGAGGATGATATCTGAAGGAGGTTTTACCCCGATGTTCAAATTTTTGCACCTCGCCGACCTGCACCTCGGCGCGTGCTTTGATATGCTGCCGCCCGAAAAAGCCGAATCCGCACGCGGCAAACAATTTGCCGCGCTCGAACATGCTGTGCGGGTTGCCGAACGCGAAACCGCACAAGCAATTTTGATTGCGGGTGACCTGTTCGATTCCCCCCAACCCTCTGCCACTCTGTTCTCCCGTGCCATGTCCATTTTATCACAAGCACCTTGTCCGGTTTTCATTGCGCCGGGCAACCATGACTACATCGAGTCGGGTAGTCCCTATCTCACCACCGCTTTACCTGAAAACGTTCATGTTTTCACTTCCGACACTTTAGAGCCGATACATATTGGACAAGCGGCTACGGTTTGGGGTGCGGCGTTCCACAACCAAAGCGCATCCATCCCGCTCACGCACCGCAATTTCTCTCGACCGCTCAACCTGTGTCTGGTACATACCGACCTCAAAACCGACGGCGGCTACAATCACTATTCTCCCGACCAAATCGCCCAAAGCGAATTTTCCTACCTGGCTGCCGGTCATAACCATGCACCAAGCGGCTTGCGGCGCGCAGGTGGTACGGTGTTCTGCTGTCCGGGCGGACTGTGTGCCCTGTCGGCGCGTGAGACTGGCCCCAAAGGGTTCTTGTTACTCGAAGCTGGCGACACCATCAAGGCTCAATTCATCGAATCCAAAGCCGTACAGTTCGCGCGCATTGAAATCGACCTCACCCCCATCCCATCCGATACCGGATTGCAAAAGGTGCTCATCGAACGGATTCCAAAAAATCACGACCGGGTTTGTGCTACGGTCGCGCTGGTTGGAGAACGCATCTATGAGCCAAATCTAACCGCCCTGCGGCGCGTGCTGACACAGGTATTTCTGGATTGCACTGTGACCGACGAAACCGTCCCCAAAAAACCGCTGTGGCGTTATTTGCAGCAAGATGACTTGCGCGGCGCGGTCAGCCGCCGGTATCGTGACCTGATTGAGTCCACCGAATCTCCGGAAGATAAGGAAATGTTAATGCTCTCGTTGCGCTATGCGCTTGCCGCCTTTGACGGCGACCCCCGCCCCGAAATAACAGCTGGAAAATAAACTCCATTGCGCTCTGTCTGCTGACAGGGCGCTTTTCCATATTTGGCATCTCTTGTGGATTGTGATATAATGCTGGTAAAAAATATCTGTTGAAATGGGGAATTGGATTGACCGTCCAAAATGATTTTTCGCGCGGCAGCGTATCGGGCAACATTTTACGCCTTGCCGTTCCACTCATGCTGGCCCAGCTTGTAAATGTTCTATACAACGTCGTAGACCGCATCTTCATCGGCCATATCGGTGGCAGTACCTTACCGCTGACTGGTGTTGGACTGTGTATGCCGGTCATCACGGTGATTTCGGCGTTTTCTGGTTTGTTTGGTATGGGCGGTGCCCCCATCTGCTCCATTGCACGCGGGCAGGGTGATATGGAGGAGGCCGAGCAAGTGCAAAACACTTCCTTTGTGTTGCTCGTCGGCTGCGGCATCGTGCTGACCGTATTGGGTGAACTCTTCTTGCACCCGCTCTTGACCCTGTTTGGTGCCAGCGCCGACACGCTCCCTTATGCCGCAAGTTATCTGCGCATCTATCTGGCTGGCACAGTCTTTGTCATGATTTCTCTGGGTATGAATGCCTTCATCAACACACAGGGCTTTGCCAAAACAGGTATGTTGACCGTATCCATCGGCGCCGTACTCAATCTGCTGCTTGACCCGTTATTCATCTTCGGGCTTGATATGGGGGTTTCGGGCGCAGCGCTTGCCACTGTGCTGTCACAGGCAGCTTCGGCAGTATGGGCGCTATGGTTCCTGTTCAGCCGCCGCGCGATTCTGCGCCTGCGCCCGCATACCTTCCGCTGGCAGTCTCACCGCGTAGCCCGTATCGTCGGTTTGGGTATGAGCAACTTTATTGCCCTTGGCACCAACGGTGTCGTGCAAATCGCCTGCAACTCTACCTTACAAACCTTTGGCGGTGACCTATATGTAGGCGTGATGACCGTGCTCACCGCCATCCGTGAAGTTGTACAAATGCCCATCAGCGGCTTGACCAACGGTTCTCAGCCAGTTATCAGCTTCAACTATGGTGCAAATGCTCCCGGTCGCGTCAAGCAAGCCATCCGCTTTTCCGTTATCGCGGGCATTGTCTATGCAACGCTGTGTTGGGCAGTCCTGTTCTTTTTCCCCGCACCGTTTGTGCGGCTGTTCAACGACGACCCCACGCTTGTCACGGCTGCTATCCCCGCCCTACATCTGTATTTCTTTGGCTATTTTATGATGTCGCTGCAATTTGCCGGGCAGTCGGTCTTTGTCGCGTTGGGGCGCTCCAAACAGGCCATCTTCTTTTCTCTGTTTCGCAAAATTATCATTGTTGTACCGCTCACCCTGCTGCTCCCCTATATCGGCGGGCTGGGCACGACCGGTGTATTTCTCGCCGAAGCTGTCAGCAACTTCATTGGCGGCACCGCCTGTTTTCTGACCATGTACTACACGGTCTATCGACGATTGGACGACCGCGCAAAGGCATAAAAAAGGAGCCGTTCCCACGAGAGGGAATACGGCTCCTTTTCTTTTTTGCATCACTTATGATTCGGCTGGTGCCAGAAAATCCTCCGTCTGCGGCTGTGGTGGTTCAAACGACACCCCACCTACAATGACATTGACCGCAGCCGTTTTCAATCCTGTCATGGATTCAATAGACGTTTTTGCCGCCTGTTGGACGGCCAGCGCTACTTCGCCCACGCTCTTACCAAACTGCACCAAAATGCTGATATCCACGCTGACAGTGTTGCGCTCGCCAATCTGCACCTTGACCCCCTTACTCTGGGTCTTTTTACCCAAAAAGCTTGCAATTTCGGTGGTCAGCCCGGCAAACAGGCCACCCACGCCCTCGGTCTCAGTTGCGGCAAATGCCGCAATGGAGGCCACAACATCCTCTGAAATTTTGATGGTGCCTTGGTCGCCCGCGGTCACCCAATACTCCTTATGGTCTGCCATAAAACTGCCACTCTCCTTTGGCGAAAGGTTCAAAAAATACCGCTGTTTGGGTTATTATAGCACAGTTCCCGGCAAAACACAAGGATATCTGCACAGTTAAGCCGCCTCAACAATTTTGATTTGGTCAGCCTGCGCGCCCGTCTCAGTCATGACGATATCACGCACCACAGCGGCATCCTGTTCGGCAAAACCGGCTTCGGGCGGCTGGATGATGACGTTGACCGCTTCGGCGCTGACAAACACGACTGCATCCGCATATCCCTTGGCTTTGATGAGACTTTCGACGCGCGCTTCGGTCACAGAATCGTCGGCAAGCTGTGAAATCTGTCCGGCGGCATCCTCCTTGGTCTTTTCATCGGCTTTTTCATCTTGCAGACTGGTTTGCAAAATGCTGATGGCTTCGTCACGCGCCTGTTCCCGCGCCAAGCGCGACTGTGCAAAATAATCGCTTCCCGATGTTACAGTAACCTGCTCGGCCTGTGCGTCGTCTGTACTGCCGCTCTGCACCACCGATGCGCCGTTCAGTTCTGCATCGGTCTGCCCTGCCACCAGCAGTTCTTCGGGCGACTGCACATAGCTCCAGTTGAGATAAACCGCCGCGCACAACATTGCGCCAATCACGCCATAGACCACACCGCGTTTTTTGACTGTTGCCATAAAAATTGTCCTCCTTTTCATTGTCCCATCTGAATGACCGAAATCCGGTCAGCCCCCAAACCACACACCGCACTGACCGCTTGCGTCACCGCAAGCTGCACCGCATGACTGCCCGCGCCGTCGCATAACACCACCGCCCCGCGAAAGGTCGGGCAGGTCTGTTTCAGGCGCACCGGCTGCTCTCCGTAGCTTCCATCCGACACCGTAGACAGCGTACTTTCATACGAGCCGTTCTGTTCCCCCGATGCCGACTGCCGCACATTGGACGCATAAACCGCTTCGCCGGTCTGCTCCAGCGATAACATCAGCTCCACCCGTCCCACCCCCGCAATCTGTGCCAGCTTGCTCTCCAGTTCATCCTCAAACGCCGCCAAGTCAAATGCTGCCTGTTCGGTGCCGTCGGGTACGCTTTGTTCCTGCTCCGGTCGGTCACGCGCCCCTCCCCCCGCATATAAAAGCAAAATCCCAACCAACAGCACGATAAGCGCATATTTATATTTGCCGATTTTGGGCACAAGCCCATTGAGTCCCGCCTGGACAGCGGTTTTTACTCGGTCCAGTTCCATGTTATAAGCTCCTTTGGTATCCCACATTCGGTCACCAGTATGGTTTCTATGGCCGTTTTGTCGTTCTGTTCCGCTTGCGACGCGGTCAGCGTCACCCCGGTCACCAGTGTGCGGCCATCCGCTTCACTGGTGGCAGTCAATTCTGCCTTGACTACCACACCCAGCGCCGCCGCGCGCTGTTCAATATACTGTTCCACTTGGCCAATGGCGGCTTGCGCCAACGCCTGCACACTCTGCGCCTGATATTGTGCGCTCTGCGCCTCGCCCGCCGCCACGGTCTGCCGAAACGACGCACCCAGTTTGGGCAAGCGCAAAGTGGACAGCGGCTCAAGCACCGCCAGCACCACAGCCAATCCACACGCCAGCCGCAACACTTCGCGCAGTGCGCTGCCGCGCGTGAGCGACAACGCTACGCCGCCGCACAGAGCAGCCGCTGCCACGCCGGTCAGCAGGGTTTGAAATGTCTCTATCATATTGGATTCACCAAGGTCACCGAAAAGACCAATTCAAAAAATAAAATTGCAGAGCATGTGCCCAGCATCCCCAGCATCAGCCCCATACTGTCACTGAGTCCGGCGACCAAACCGGACAGTGCATTGCCACAAACTGGGGTCAGCACTGCCGCACCCGCCTTGAAAAGTAAGTAATTGCAGCCCACCTTGACAAACGGCACCACACACAACGCCGCAATGCACAACATGCCCATCACGCCTACTGTGTTGCGAATAAGCACGGCGCCTGCCAGCATGGACTCGGCCGCATCCGAGATGATACCACCCACAACCGGCACCGAACCGGAAACGGCAAACTTCGCTGTTTTGACTGCGAGCGCGTCTGCACTGCCGCCGATGACCCCCGAAATGGTCAGGTACGCAATGAACACGGTCAACGTCAGCTTCATGCTACCTGTGATGAGCCACTTAATAAACCCGGCGAGCTGTCCGAGCAGCCCGCCCCCCACCGCCGTGTTGACCGTCACAATCGCAATATATACCCCCACACCGGGCAGCAGCACCCCTGTCAGAAACCGTACCAGCAAATCAAACGAAAACATGGTCACGCCCTGCAACACGGTTGCCGTCGTGGGCGCACCGGTCATAGTGACCGCCCCTGCCATGACTGGCAGCATGGCTTTGGAAAAGGTGGATACTTCGTGCAGGGTGTCCTGACATAGCGTCATCATGCCTGACAAATCAGACAAAAACACACCAGTCATCCCCAGTGCACCGGCCATTGTCACCACAGGCAATTCATTCCCGCCCGCAAATGCCCGCGCACTTTGCAGCAGCCCGCACACCACCGCCACAACCAACAACTTGCCCAGGCTGGACAGTGCCGACAGCCATGCCGACCGCCCATTCTGTACTGTATTGTCGAGCAGTTGCGCCGCCGCCTGCCCTACCCCGCCGTCTAATGTCACTCCGTCCATGCGCTGTGCTGCGTCGTGGGGCAGTGCGTCGGTTAATATGTCGCTTTGGGTCTGTGCCTCAGCACGGGCTGCCTGTTCGGTTTGGTCTGCTGCACCCGCCAACCCGATACACAGCGCGATGCAACCCACCAAACAAATCATCCATCTGCCCCAGCCGTACAGTCGTTTTTGCCATTTCATCTTCCTCCAGCCTTTCCACTATCCTGCTTCTCTCAAGCTATCATACGCGCCACAAGCGACAATACCTCAGTCAGCAGCGGTAAGCAAACCACAATGGCTGCCGCTGTACCCGCCAGTTCCAGCTGTGCCGCGAGTGCTGCCTGTCCGGCATCCTGACACACCGCGCCCGCCAACCGTACAACAACTGCAATGCCCACCGCTTTGAGTACGGGCACATAAATGGTTTGTGCGCCGTCCAACACGCCAAGCAAACTGCGCGCTGCCGCCATGAGCTGCCGCACGGGTTCCAGCGTGCCCCACAACAAGTAAAGCGTACCCGCCAATCCGACCGCAAACGCCAATGCTGGGCTGTCCTTTTTGAGGACAAGCGCCAGCACTGCGGTCACAAGCGCCGCGCCCACCAGCGCCATCATCTGCCCGCTCAAAACCCAAACACCGACTTCATCAGCGTGAACAGATTGCTGATTTGCTGCACCAGCACCATCATCACCACAATCAATCCGGCAAGCGTGGTCATCATGGCCTGTTCTTCTCGCCCCGACCGGACAAGCAGCTGATTAAAGACCGCAACCAATATGCCAATGGCTGCAATCTTGAAAATCAAATCGACCTGCATGGCACTCCTCCTGTCAAATCAGCATCAACACAACGAAGATACCGGCGGCAATACCGCAAGTACGATACACATTGCCATGCCGACGGTATTCCTCACACGCCTGCTGCCGGCAGCTTTCCAACCGTGCGGCTGTGTAGCGCAGGCAGTCTAGCTGCTGACCGGCATCGTACCGCCCCAGAAATGCCGACGCATCGCGCAGCACGGCGGTGGCTTCCGGCCCCAAACACAGGTCATCCGACAGGTCGCGCACCGTGCTGCTCCAGTGATAACCCAGCGACATGCCCGGCGCCTTATCCATGCGCTTACGCATCTCCCCAAACAACCGCCGCTGGTCGGGGTTGTCACTGTGCGCTAGACGGTCGAGCAGGTCGGGCAGCGGTGTATGTGGGCCTTCAATTTCGGCTTTCAAAAAGGCAACCGCGTCTAACATAGCGGATAGTACGGTCAGGCGGCGGCGCAGCTTGCCGCGCGCCGCCATACCCAGTGTCGTACACGCGCCCACAATCAGGAGCGCACCCAGTGCGGTCATCATGGCTCATCCCTCCCTTTCCAATGTTTGCACCCGTGCGTGTCGCCCATCAGCGCCTGTTGTCAACACGACCAGCCGTGTAAATGCCCCGCTTTGACACAGAGTACGGAAAAACGGTTTGTGTGCAAGTTCGTCTGTATTGGCTGCATGAATAGTCGCCAACACCGACACCCCACAGTTGACCGCATAGCGCACCGCCTCTAAATCCGCTGGGTCTGTTAATTCGTCGAGCGCTAGCACCCGCGGCGCCATCGTGCGCACAAGCTGCAATGCGCCCACCGCCTTAGGGCAGCCGTCCAGCACATCACAAGTGCCCCCCAGTTCAAACTGAGGTACCCCGCCGCGCATGGCTGCCAATTCCCCGCGCTCATCAACCACGCCTACCCGAATGCCGCGCAGACTAATAAGCCGAATCAGGTCGCGTAAAAAGGTGGTCTTACCGCCGCCCGGTGGTGACAAAATCAGCGTACCGTGTACATGATTTCCGTCGCACAGTTCGCCCAGATACGGTTTTGCCACGTCCTCCCACGCCCGCGCAATGCGCAGACATAGAGAAGATACCGTGCGGACACCGGACGGTACCCCATTCTCCAAACTCACCGTACCGCACACACCCAACCGATGCCCGCCAGTCAACGGTAAATAACCCTGTCGAAGTGGTTCCGCATAGGTATGTACCGACCACCGACTGGCACGCGCCAGCGTTTCGCGCAGTTCCTCAGCGCGCAGCCGTAAACCGGCAATTTCGTGTTCCCGCCCGCTTGCGTACCAGTGCATGGGCTGTCCCGCCCGCAGGCGCAATTCTTCGGCACACGCCCGCACTTCATCGGGCAAATCCATCACCCGATTTTGCAGCGCGGGTGGCAGACAGGATACCGCCTGTGCATATGCCTGTAATCCTTTGTTTTTTTCGTCCATTTCGCATCACCTGTCCCCAATCTATGCCCCATACCGCACGCGCAGAACGCCATGTTCAAAAGTTTTGAAAAAATCATTCGACCACTCTTGACATTCTTTAGCGGAGTGCTATAATAAAGACCGTATATTGAAAAAAGCGATGACCGAGGAAGTAGTTCTGTCACCCGCGCTTTTCAGGGAGTGTCCATCTCGACTGTAAGTGGACACAGGCGCCGACTGCACGAAGTTCCCTCATGAGCTGCAAAGCTGAACCTATTTCAGTAGGCTTTGCCGGGTCTCCCCCGTTAGCCGGATAGGATATACACTTTGTATCCGAATTTGAGTGCGGCGCACGTCTCTGTTTATATCTATGCGCCGAATGTGGGTGGTACCGCGGAATGTTTGTCTTTCGTCCCTGTTTTGTGTGTGGACGGAGGATTTTTTTTATGCGCCCACACTCCCCTCTGTTATTTTATAATTTTACCGATATATCGAAAGGAAGATTGAACCATGATTGTTGTAATGAAAAATGGTACGACCGATGAGCACATCGCGCACCTGACCCAATGGCTGGGTGACCGCTATGGCATCCATGTCAATCCGGTCGTCGGCACTGGCACCACCATTTTGGCGCTGGTTGGTGACACGGCTGCTGTGGACAAAGATGCCCTGCTGCGTGACCCGCAGGTCGAACGCATCACCAAGGTGCAGGAGCCGTTCAAGCTGGCAAACCGTCGAATGCACCCGCAGGATACCACGGTAGAGATTGCACCCGGCGTGGTGGTCGGCGGCAAGAAAATCGTCGTGATGGCTGGCCCGTGCTCGGTTGAGAGCCGTGACCAGATTATTGATGTTGCCAAGCACGTCAAGGCGGAGGGTGCAACCGTACTGCGCGGCGGCGCATGGAAGCCCCGCTCCTCCCCGTACTCGTTCCAAGGACTCAAAGCAGAAGGTCTTGACCTACTGCACGAGGCACACAAGGAAACCGGTCTGCCCGTTGTAACCGAAATCACCAACCCCAAAAATATTGAACTGTTCTTGGACAAGTGCGACTGCTTCCAGGTCGGCGCACGCAATATGCAGAACTTTGATTTGCTCAAGGAGCTGGGCCAGACCCGCAAGCCCGTTCTGCTCAAGCGCGGCTTTGCCAACACAATGGAAGAATTCCTGATGTCGGCAGAGTACGTCATGGCAGGCGGCAATGAGAACGTCATTCTGTGTGAACGCGGCATTCGTACCTACGAAACCTACACCCGTAACACGCTGGATATCTCGGCTGTACCCGTGCTCAAGCGCATGAGCCATTTGCCGGTTGTCGTTGACCCGTCTCATGCAGGCGGTATCTACTGGATGGTCGAGCCGCTGGCAAAGGCTGCCATTGCCGCCGGTGCCGACGGTCTGATTATCGAAGTCCACAACGACCCCGCGCACGCCCTGTCCGACGGCGCACAGAGCCTGACCTATGATTCCTTCCACGAAACCATGCAGTCCATTCGCCGCGTGGCGGAAGCGGTTGGCCGCGAAGTCTGATTGTCCCCACAAAACGCGCCGGAAACCTGTCTTTTCGGCGCGTCTTTTATCATGGAACTGTTTTCTATTTGCCACGTCTAACTGAAAGGAGCGTGTCCCCTCTTGAAGCAGCTCACCCTATGCGGTGCGGCAGCGCAGTCCGAACTGCGCATTGACCGCGGCTTACTAGGCAATGCCGCCGCGCAAATCGCGCAGGTGTTCTCGCCCAGCCGCGTGCATATCGTCACCGATTCCAACGTTGCTCCCCTGTACCTTGACAAGCTCGCCGCACAATTTGACCTGCCGGTCAGCTCTACCATACTGCCCGCCGGCGAGGAATATAAACGTCTTTCTTCGGTCGAACGCATTTATCACGACCTGTTAGCCGCCGGCATGACCCGCAAAGACCTTGTGATTGCACTGGGCGGCGGCGTGACCGGCGACATCACAGGCTTTGCCGCCGCAACCTTTTTGCGCGGCGTGTCGCTGTGCCAGATTCCCACCACCCTGCTGGCGCAGGTGGATTCGTCAGTGGGCGGCAAGACCGGCGTTGACCTGCCCGAAGGCAAAAACCTTGTGGGCGCGTTTTACCAGCCCGGTCTGGTGCTCATCGACCCCAATGTGCTGGACACCCTGCCCAAGGAAACCTTTACCGACGGTATGGCAGAGGTTGTCAAGTACGGCTACATCGCAAACCCTGAGATTTTGCGCATGGTGCAAGCACCCGACTACCGCGCACACATTGAAGATATCATTTATGAATGTGTCAAAATCAAGCGCGATGTCGTGGCACAGGACGAGCACGACACCGGTTTGCGCATGATTTTGAACTTTGGGCACACGGTCGGTCATGCCGCTGAAAAGCTGGGCAACTACACCGAACTGACCCACGGGCAAGCGGTTGCCATCGGCATGGTTGCCGCCATGCGCTTATCCAATGCGCTGGACGCACCCCGCGACCTTGTACCCGAACTGGTCACGCTGCTCAAGGCGCTCGGTCTGCCGACCGACCTGCCCTATGACCGCGAAGCCATCTTCGGCGCACTGCTGTCCGACAAAAAGAAATTCGGTGCAACGGTCAACTTCATTCTGGTGCGCAACCCTGGACAGGCGGATATTGTGCCGCTTGCCGCCGAACAGCTCCACACGCTGATTGTCAATCTTTAAATAAAAGGAGGTGCGCCAAATGGGTTCTACCTTTGGCAACGCACTCAAAATTTCCATCTTTGGCGAATCGCACGGTGCAGGCATCGGGGTCGTGCTTGACGGTTTTCCCGCCGGTGTGACCTACGACGAGGCATTTGTGCTGCGCGAGATGGAGCGCCGCGCCCCCGGTCGCAACAAGCAATCGACTGCGCGCCGCGAAGCCGATACCCCGCGCATTTTGTCGGGTATCTACAACGGCAAGACCACTGGCACACCCATCTGTGCGGTGATTGAAAACACCAACACCCGCTCACAGGATTATCAAGCCCTGCTCGCGCAGCCCCGTCCGGGTCACGCCGACTACACCGGTCAGGTGCGCTATCACGGCTTTAACGACCCGCGTGGCGGCGGTCATTTTTCCGGTCGTCTGACCGCGCCGCTGGTGTTCGCGGGCGCACTGTGTAAACTGTACCTCAAAACCCGCGGCGTGACCGTGGGCGCACACATTCAGTCGATTGCACAGATTCAGGACACTGCCTTTGATGATGTTGCAGTTTCGGCACAGGAGCTCGACGCACTGCGCTTGCAGGAATATCCGGTCATCAATCCCCGTGCCCGCGACGCCATGCTGTCTGCCATCGAAGATGCCCGCATGGATTGCGATTCGGTTGGCGGGGTCATCGAATGTGCCGCCGTCGGTCTGCCCGCCGGTCTTGGCTCGCCCATGTTCGGCTCGGTCGAGTCCAAGCTGTCGGCTATGCTGTTCTCGGTGCCCGCTGTCAAGGGCGTGGAGTTCGGCGTGGGCTTCGGCTTTGCCGAGTATCGCGGCTCACACGCCAATGACCCGATGTATCTAGATGAATCGGGCACAGTGCGCACCGAAACCAACAACAATGGTGGTGTGCTCGGCGGTATCTCTAGCGGTATGCCCATTGTGTTCCGCACGGTCATCAAGCCCACCCCCTCGATTGCCAAGCGCCAGAACACCCTCAATGTGCAGACCGGTCAGGTTGAGCCGCTGGAAATCCACGGACGCCATGACCCGTGTATTGTGACCCGCGCCGCGCCGGTCATCGAGGCTGCCGCCGCGGTCGCACTCACCGACCTGTATTTGGAGGGCTATGGCTATGCAGACTGAACCCCGCCCGCTCGACCAGACCCGCGCCCAAATCACCGAGCTGGACCGCCAGATTCAGCAGCTCTTTTTGCGCCGCATGATGTGTGCCGAACAAGTCGCCGCTTATAAGCTGTCCACCGGTGATGCCATTCTGAAACCCGACCGCGAACGCTTTTTGCTGGACACACTGGGCGCACAAGTGCCCGAAAATCTGCAACAGGAATATCGGTCGGTACTCAAAACCGTCATGCGCGTGTCCCGCAAGCATCAATATGAAACCATTCTATCCTGCGAGCCGTCCCGCCTTGACCTGCCGCTGGTTGCCCGCTGTGACCCTGCGCGCGTGGTCTATCAGGGCTTACCCGCGTCCTATCAGTCGCGCGCTGCCGCTGCTATGTTCCCCCATGCCGCGCACATCGACCATGTGCCCACCTTTGAGGACGTGTTCCGCGCGGTCAGCGAGGGCCATGCCGACACCGGTGTAGTGCCGGTCGAAAACTCGACCGTCGGCACCATCGACGAAGCCTGTGATTTGCTGGTGCAGTATGACCTGCATATCTCCCATTCCCATGTGGATGCCATTGATAACTGCCTGTGCGCTTGTCCAGGCGCGTCGCTGGACACGGTCAAAACCGTGTTTTCCATCCGTCCCGCACTCGGTCAGTGTCAGTCCTTTCTCAAAGCGCACGGTCTGACCCAAAAGGAAGCCCCCAATACTGCCGTCGCCGCCCAGCAGGTCGCGCAAGCCAATAACCCGACCTGTGCGGCAGTGTGCTCGGCACAAGCGGCTGAACTGTATGGATTGACCGTGCTCGCCCACAACATCAACGACGACAAGCACAACTGCACCCGCTTTATTGCGGTTTCACGCGGTCTGTCCGCACAGCCCGACGACAACCGCATTTCACTGGTGTTCACCCTGCCCCACTGCAATGGTTCGCTTGCGGCTGCGTTGTCTGTGTGCGCTGACCATGAAATCAACCTGACCGAAATTCATTCGCGCCCTCTGCCCGAAACGCCTTGGAACTATCGTTTTTATGTCGATTTGGAGGGCAGTCTGTGCAATCCCGCGGTGCGCGCCATGATTTACCAGCTGGACGAAGAGCTTTCCACCGTCCGCATCTTAGGCAGTTACCGCATTTCTGATTCCACCCAAGCGAGGTAATCCGTTATGAAACTCCATTCTTCCAACGGTCTGCACGGTTCTATCACCGTTCCAGGCGACAAATCGGTTTCCCACCGCTCGGTCATGCTGGGCGCACTTGCCGACGGCGTGACCCATGTAACCGGCTTTTTGATGGGCGAGGACTGCCTATCTACCATCGACTGCTTTCGCAAAATGGGTGTGCGCATCGACGTGGGCGATGACCACACCGTGACCGTACACGGTGTCGGTCTGCACGGACTGACCGCGCCCACCGAACGCCTGTACACTGGCAACAGCGGCACAACCACCCGCCTGATTTCGGGTATTCTGTCCGGTCAGTCGTTCTCCAGCACACTGACCGGCGATGCTTCGATTGAAAAGCGCCCGATGGGGCGCATCATCACCCCACTGCGACAGATGGGCGCGGTCATTTCGGGCGTGGACGACAAATTCTGTCCGCTCTCAATTGAGCCGGGCAAGCTGCACGGCATTACATACACCCTGCCCGTGGCTTCGGCACAGCTCAAAAGTGCCATTTTGCTGGCTGGTCTGTACGCTGACGACCCCACGACCGTCATCGAACCCGCCCCATCCCGCGACCACACCGAACGCATGTTGCGCGCGATGGGCTGCCGCGTGGACACCGACGGCTGCCGCATCACGGTCTATCCGCCCGACCACCTGACCGCCCGTGATGTCGCTGTGCCCGCTGATATCTCGTCTACCGCTTTCTTCCTTGTGGCTGGTGCCATCGTGCCCGGTTCGGAAATCACCGTGCGCAATGTGGGCATCAATCCCACCCGCGACGGTGTGCTGGAGGTGCTGCGCGCAATGGGCGCCGACCTGACGCTGACCAACCGCCGCGACGACGGCGAACCGGTTTGTGATATCACTGTGCGCACTTCTCAACTGCACGGCACCCAAATCGGCGGTGCACTCATTCCGCGCCTGATTGACGAACTGCCCGTGCTGGCAGTCGCTGCCGCCTGTGCGCAGGGTGAAACGGTTATCCGCGATGCCACCGAACTCAAAGTCAAAGAGTCCAACCGCATTGCCGCCATGGTGCGCGAACTGACCCGCGCGGGTGCCGATGTCACCGAAACCGACGACGGCATGATTATTCGCGGTGGTAAGCCACTGCACGGCGCGGCATTTGAAACCTACCACGACCACCGCATTGCGATGAGTATGGCAATCTGTGCACTGGTGTGCGCTGGGCAAAGCGACATTGCAGATGACGGCGTGGTTGCCATCTCCTACCCCGACTTTTTCGACGCGCTGCGCCGGTTAGGAGGCTGACCGCCTATGCTGCTGTCCTTTGAAGAATTTGAAGCCTTTCAGCCCACCCGTGAAACCTATGCGCTGTTTGGCTACCCGCTCGGTCATACCATGAGTCCGGCACTGCATCACGCACTGTTTGCCGCTGCCAGCCGCGATGCCGATTACATCGCCGTCACCGTGCCGCCCGAACTCCTTGCCGACGCACTGGCGCTCGCGCGGCAAAAGCTGGCGGGCATAAACTTGACCATCCCGCACAAAAAAGCAGTCATTCCGCTGCTCGATGCGGTAGACCAGAGTGCCGCCGACCTCAGCTCGGTCAACACAGTCGCTTTCCGTGATGGCAAGGCAATCGGCTTTAACACTGACATTTTGGGCTTTGCCGAATCGCTGGAACGCGACGGTGTTTCCCTGCGCGGCAAGAAAGTATTGCTGCTCGGATACGGCGGTGCAGCCGCCGTGATGGGTTATCACTGCCTGTGTGAAGGTGCACACCTTTTCATTACCGGACGCAATCCCGAAAAGGCACAGGCGCTGTGCAACCATCTGACAAGGGTTCTGCCCTCCGCCAAGTGTACGGTGTGTACCCGCCGCCAAATCCCCAAAGATACCGCCGTTGTGCTCAACGCAACCCCGCTCGGCATGTTCCCGCGTGAGGACAAGACCCCGCTGTACTTCTTGCCGCGCAAAACGGTCTATGTGTTCGATGCCATCTACAATCCGCCGGTTACTGCGCTAATGAAACTGGCAAACCCGCGCCGCACCAAGACCCGCGACGGTCTGTTTATGCTGGTCATGCAAGCTGCCCGCGCGCAGACCATCTGGTACAATGCACAGTTTTCGGACACCGCATGTGAATCCATTCTGCGCCGCATGTACGGTCAAATGGCGGTCAAGCGTCTGCATGACAAGTACCACAAACGGCACATTGTCCTGTGCGGCTTCATGGGTAGCGGCAAAACAACGGTCGGGCGCAAGGTCGCACGGCTGACCGGCCTGCCCTTTATCGACCTCGACCGCTACATTGAAGAACAGACTGGCATGAGTATTCCCGACCTGTTCGCCCAACACAGCGAACCGTATTTCCGCGATTTGGAAACCAAGTACATTGCCGAGCTGACTGCGCAGCAGGAGGGTTGTGTGCTGTCCCTCGGTGGCGGCGCGGTACTGCGCCCGGAAAACGTGGCAACCATCAAACAAACCGGTCTGCTCATTCTGCTTGACACCCCATTTTTCCGCATCATCAAAAACCTGTCCCACTCGACCAATCGACCGCTGCTTGAAAAAGAGGATAAACTAGCCGAAACCCGTCGCCTCTATCAGGCACGCAAACCCGTCTATGAACAGGCGGCCGACCTGCGCGTGCGCAGTCCACGCCTGGGCGAAGTGGTCGAGCGAACACTGAAATCTATCTGACACTATCGGAGCTTTCCATGCTCCCAATTAAAATTCATCTGCGAATCGTGCAAATTTTTGTCCGATTCATTGCGCCCGCTTGACATTGGGCGTATAATCTTTACTAGGGGGGCGTTTGTCCCCCTAGACCATTTTTAAGGAGTTTACCATGAGACACCCCCTTCTTACCCGCCTTGTCTGTGCGGGCCTGTCCGCCGTCCTTACAGTCGGTGCGGCTGGTGCCTCGCTCATTGAGGGTGGGTTCACCTATTCATTCCGTATTGGCGTGGGTACGACCTATTCCAACACCTACGCCATCAACTCGGCTGGCACCCAACGTGCCAACGCCATCGAGTACAAGCCCTCGTCCGACGTCTCCCCCATCGGTGTACGTTCGGGCACTCAATTCTATGGCAACAAAAAAACGTTGTCTCAGGCGGCTGCCGGTCTGGAAAGTCAGGGCTATGATGTCATTGGCGGAATCAATGCCGATTTCTTTTCAACCGAAAACGGTATTCCGACCGGTCTAGTCGTGGACAACGGCCGCATCATCGCCTGCAACACTTGGCAGAGTGCAGTCGGCTTCCGTGCTGACGGTTCAGCGCTCATCGGGCAGCCGGTCACGTCCATCACGGTTTCAGGCGCTTCGGGCAATGTGGGCGTATATGGCTACAACAAAACCCGCACGTCTGTCGGCCTGTATCTGCTCGATTCCTATTATTACAGCCAGACCCGCTTTTCCACCCCCGGACAAAGCATCATTCTGGAGTATAAAAACAAAAGTGACCTGCGCATCAGTCAACCGGCAAAGTTTAAGGTCGTGGGCAAGGTATCCGGCTCGGAGTCGTTCGCTATCGGGGAAAATCAGATGATTTTGACCAAGCGCGACGATTGTAAATCGGCTTGGATTGACTACCCGGTGGGAGAAGAACTCACCATCACGTTCAATTCTATGACTGCTGGCTGGGATTCGGTCAAATATGCGGTCGGCGGTAAGACATTGGTGACCAATGGCCAGTCCACGCCTACCTCTATCGACCGCGCTTCTGCCAACTGCGCCCGCACTGCGGTCGGCACCAAGCCTGATGGCACGGTCGTACTGTTTGAAGTAGACGGAGAATCCTCTTACAGCCGTGGTCTGAACGCCAACGCACTGGCAGCCGAGATGATTGCCCGCGGCTGCACGACCGCTGTGTGTCTGGACGGCGGCGGCTCGTCCATGATGACCATTCAAAAGCCGGGTGAGAGCACCTCTAAACTTATTTCCAAACCAAGCGACGGTTCGGAGCGCAAGGTGTCCAACTTTGTCTTTCTGGTCAACAACAAAAAGTCGGACGGCGTGCCCACCTACCTGTATTTGGTGCCGACTGCACGCTATGTCCTGCTCGGTGCAGACGTTTCGTTCAGCGTAACCGCACTCGATGACGCTTCGGTCAAGACCGCACTGCCCGGTGATGTCACCTATACAGTTTCAGGGGGTTCTGGCTCGGCATCGGGCGGCGTATTTACCGCCGGTTCTTCTGCTGGCCCTGTCACGGTCTACGCGCAGTCTGGCGCGGCAACCGGTGATATGCAGCTTATGGTCATCGGTGATATTACTACCGCCACCATCACATCGGGCGGCAAGGAAGTTTCTTCGGTTTCGGTCGCCGCCGAACAGAGCATTGATTTAGATGCCACCGTTTCTTATAACGGCTTTGCCGTCGCATCACAGGATGATGTGCTGCACTGGTCGGTCAAGGGCGATATCGGCACAGTTGACGCAAACGGCGTGTTCACCGGCACCAAGAAGGGTTCCGGCTCGGTTGTCATGTCCTATGGCAGCTATTCCAAGTCCATTCCGGTCTCGGTCGGCATGGGTGCGCCCCAGCCGCTGACCACAATTGCAGACTTTGAGGACAACCAGCCGCTGACTGCCTCGGGTGAGGTTTCACTCAACCGCACCGAACAGGCCGATTCGGTTGCGCGCGGTTATGGCGCACTTGCCGCCACAGCCAATGGCAACGGCACCATCAGCTTGCCGCAAACCACTATAACCCAGACCCCCACCTTGTCCATGTGGGCAAAGGTGGACGGTTCGGCGGCACTCACCGCCCTATTTACTGATGCTTCGGGCGAAACGCTTGAAGCCGCATTGACTCCGGCTGTGGGTTCGTCTTGGCAGTTCCTGTCCTGCAAGGCGCCCGAAGGCGCTCAGACACTAACCGGCCTGCGCGTCAGCGGAAACGGCACCCTATATCTTGACCATATTCAGGTCAGTGAAGCCGCCCCCCTATCCACCAGTGCGCCCGCGATTACGTTCACCTCTGCTCCGACCACCGCTTCGGTTGGAGACTCTGTGACCGTGACCGCTAAAATCACGCAAGAGCACGACCAATACCCTGTTCGCACGGCCAATGTCAAGGCATATATCAACGGCACGCTGAGTTCCGCCAAGTACAGCGAATCGTCGGCTTCCATCTCGGTTCCCACTGGTCAACTGGGTGCCGGTCTGCATACCGTGGTCATTGAAGCCGCTGACGATGCGGGCAACCTGTCCCGTCAGGCGGTCACCATCACCGTAGGCAAAAACAATACGCACGCTTTCGTAGATACCAGCAAAAGTTGGGCTGCCGACTACATCGACCGCCTTTCGGCGCGTGGTATCATGCAAGGCTCGACCGTGGACGGAAAAAAATATTACTATCCCAATTCCAACTTAAAACGCAGCGAGTTTGCCGCTATGATGGCGCGCACGCTCGGTCTGGACACATCCTCCACCGAGGGACTGGACTTTGTTGACAATGACGACATTCCGAGCTGGGCACGCGGCCCGATTGCCGCCTGTGTACGCGCCGGTTTGATGGCTGGTTCCTCGACCGGACGCTTTAACCCCAACTCTAACATCACCCGTGCTGAAGTCATGACGGTCATTTCGCGCAGTCTGCCGCGCGGCTATGTGCCCAGCTCCAAGACCTACACCGACCAGTCGGAAATCCCCGATTGGGCACTGACCCATGTACAAACCGTGACCGCCATCGGTCTGGTCGGCGGCTATCGGGATGGTTCCATTCAACCCAATGCGCGTATCACTCGCGCCGAGATTGCCAAAATCTTCTGTTACCTGTAAAAATCCATTGTTTTCTATTGTTTGCAAAGGAGTTGTTTTGTTATGGATTTTGTTCCCTATCGCCACAAGGTACAGTACTATGAAACCGATGGGATGCGCGTGGTACACCATTCCAATTACATCCGCTTCATGGAGGAGGCGCGCTGCGACCTGATGGAACAGATGGGCTACCCCTACGGTCGTCTGGAAGCAATGGGGTTCGGTATCCCCGTGCTCTCTGTTCAGTGCGACTACAAACAGATGACGCGCTTCGGTGAAACACTGGTCATCGGGGTGGAAGTCACCGAACTCAGCCCCACCCGTATGACCGTGTGCTATGAAATCCGAGACGATGCCACCGGCAGCCTGCGCGCCACCGGTGAAACCCGGCACTGTTTCCTGTCCACCGCCGGTCGTCCCATTTCTCTCAAACGCGAAGCCCCGGAAGCCTTTGAATACTTCCGCCGTCTGCTGCTCGCAAGCGGCCATGAATCGGAGAAAGCGACCGACGCTGCACAGACAGAATAAATCCATCCCAAAGAGAACCAAAAAAATCCTGCCCAACCAGGCAGGATTTTTTGTTTGTACTTGACTTTTTCCTATTTTTTCCGTATGCTGAAACCGAACACCAAACAAGGAGATTTTAACCGACATGACCGAAAAAGAGAAACTTGAACAAGGGCTTTGGTATGATGCCAACTATGACCCCGAATTGCTGCGCGACCGCATGGCAGCCGAAGATTTATGCTTCGACCTCAATCAAACTCGCTTTTCCCAAACCGACGCGCGTGAAGCACTGCTGCGCAAACTTCTCCCGCATCTGGGCGAACGTGTCAACATCCTTTCCCCCTTCCACACCGATTACGGCACACGCTGCTTTATCGGTGACGACAGCTTTCTAAACCACGGCGCTTATCTGATGGACTGCGCCCCCATCACCATCGGCAAGCACTGCTTTATCGGCCCAAACTGTGGCATGTATACCGCCATCCATCCGCTGATTGCCGAAGAACGCAATCAGGGCTTGGAGTTGGCACGCCCCATCACACTGGGCGATAACGTCTGGCTGGGCGGCGACGTGACCATTTTGCCCGGTGTGACCATCGGTTCGGGCAGCGTCATCGGCGCGGGTAGCGTCGTCACACGCGATATCCCTCCGAACGTTGTTGCTGTCGGCAATCCCTGCCGTGTGCTGCGTCCCATCACCGAGCAAGACCGCATCGCACATCCCCTTCCCACTTCGGACAATTAAATAAACGGAAAAAGGCACGGCAATATGCCGTGCCTTTTTCCTCTTATCATTTTGTAGGTTTTACTCGGTTTTTTGTAGCTCTGCGGTTTTGGGTTCAGTAGTCTGCTGCTCTGATGTATCACTATTCTGCACCGCTGCCCGTTCTTTCCGGCGCTTGCGGCGGCGATGAATCACTACACCAATCATCAATACTAGCACAACACCCACGACACCCAATGCGATAAACAATGGCGTATTGTCCCGTTGCAGCACCAAAATCATGCCCTCAGAAGCGCCATCGAAAATCAGGTAACTGCCATCTTTGCGGCTGTCTATCATCTCACTTTGACCGTCCTTGCGCACGGCAACCGCTGTGCCATCGTCTCCGGCTTGCACATGCAGGGTCAGGGTATCAGGTATTGGTGCGTCGTCGTGTACTGCATAGGTATAGGCTGCAACCAGGCGGTATCCCTGTGGGATTTGTGTCGCTTCGGGTGTCCACTCCTGCACATCGATAGCCGCTTCGGGTGAGAATGCCCCCTCAGCCAGCAAAGCTGGATGTGCTCCCGGCGATGCGACAGTTGAACGTAAATCGTCATAGATAGCGTAAATGGTCTGACTGCGCACTAAATGGGTCAAATCCGTTTGTTCCCACTTGCCATGTGTACCGCCGTCGGCCTGCGGCACTTCGGGCACTTGTGCCGGGTCAACGGCTCCGCCGTAAGATACAGGGATTTGTGCCACAGTTTGCCCATTGGCAACGAAGGTCACGCAAAATTCTACAAACTCGGCTGGAACACCGTCCAGCTTTGCAAAAGTCGCAAAGTCTACGCCCTGTGTCTGTCCAGCATAGCTGATACCGTCCACGCCTGCGTACTCCTCCTGCAAGTAATAGTTGCCCGAAACCGTGCCCGATGCGCTGCCCGCGACGGCGCCCAGCTTTTCCCCTTCGCTGTCAAGGCGCGTCATCGCGCGGCAATTGACAATGTCGGTGCCCTGACCGGCAATTCCACCCAGACTGTCGCCGCCGGTCACATCGACTTGCGCCGCACAGTTTTCAATTCGACTGCCAGACTGACCGGCAATGCCTCCCGCTAGTCCGCCGTTCTCGACTTCGACCGTACTTTTACTAACACACCCAATGGCCGCACCCAATTCCGAGCGGCCAAAAATGCCGCCAGCACACTCGTTCTTTGCCGTGATTGCACCGTCGTTGCGGCAATCGCGCACAGTTGCTTTGAGCAGTGCATGGGTGTCTACAATCAAATGTTCACTGCTTAGGTCAATATCTTGTTCGGGGTCAATATCCAGTTCGGGCGCAATCATACCAACAATGCCGCCCACATTGGCATCCGCCTGCACCGCTGCTGTATTGCGGCAGGCAGTCACGCGCCCTGGGCCACTGTCCGCTGTCGTGCTCGATATGTCATCTACGGTCTTTTCAGGTACTTTGACCAGATTTTTGATGGCATCTTCCACCTGACTGAACGCGGTGAGAATAGCTTGTGTGGTCGCATGTAGGTCGGTGTTGGTTTCGCCTGCCCCGCTCGCCATCTGCCCTACGCGGTCGTTGAGAATGGTCAACTGTTCGTTCACATCGTTCATGGTCTGCTGCCCCTTGTCTCCTTGGGTATCAGCATAACCGCGCAAGGTATTTTCTATCGTGCCTACACTTTCATTTATCTGCTGCAACCGGTTCATTGTGTTGCTGCTGTATGCCGTGGTATCGGCTTGTATGGTGTTTGCCAGTTGCTCCAGTCGGCTCAGTGCCTTGTTTGCACCACGCAGTGAAACTTGAATATCGGTATTAGACTGTGCAATACTCCACAGCACATTCTCTGTCATGCGTTTGAGTGCGTCATTAACCTGCCCAATGGCTTGTATCGCCGTTCGCACATGCCCAACTGGGTCAACCGTGCCCAAGTTGCCCAACGCCTGCACCAGTTTTTGCAATTTTTCCTGTGCTGTATCGCTGCCCAGTGTGATATCTCCTACCGTCTGCACAAAGGTGCGCAAACGCTCCAATTCTTCTTTTGCGCTGCTCAGTTCGTCCTGCGCCTGTCCCACGGCCTCATGTACAGCTTGTGCCGCCGTGTCGATTTCTTCGGTTGCGGTTGCAATGCCATTGGTCAGCGTGTACGGCACATCCATTAAATTCTTGCGTGCGCGCTCCATCTGGCGGTTGACTTCCTCCAGATTTTTTCCAATCTCGGCTAAAAAGCTGTCCGTGTCGTCAATCAGTCCGTCTAGTACGCGGTTGATGGTCTGCGCATCAGTGTGTACGCTGGTCAACATGGTGTCGGCATCAGCAGTGGCGGCACTGCCTGCCGCGTGTGCCGTGTCCCGAATGGCGCTGAGTGCATCGTTCATCGCCTGCACGTCGGCAACCGCATCGCCCGCCGCGCCCGAAACCTGATTGCTAAACTGGCGCATCAGTCCGTTGAGGTCGTTCAGCGCATCATCCAGCACATCCAACGGTGAAGTGCCGTACTGCAAATCCATGTACGGCTCAAACTGGCCGACAATGCCGCCTACGTCCTTGCGACCATACACCTTGCCTTCATTGGTACAACTGGTGATAACGCCGTTGTGCGTGCCCACAATACCACCGGTGTTATATCCCACATGCGGATGCCCGATTTCGGCTTGATTGGTGCAGTTTTCCACTCGACCGGTCGATTTTCCAGTAATGCCGCCCGTGTTGGTCGCAGCCTGTTCGCCGTCGGTGTTGACCGTGCCCTGATTGATGCAACCAGAAATCGTGCCCTCGCTGCGTCCGGCAATACCGCCCGCATTGGTGCTGGCTGTGACCGTCACGCGGCTGACACAATCGCGGATGATGCCGCTGGCCTCGTTGACACCGACCAGACCACCCACGCTTTCGTCACCGTCTACACTGCCCTCGGCTGCACAGGAAAAAATTGTGCCCTGATTGCGTCCGGCCAGTAATCCCAAACCGGACTTTGTGCCCTGCGGCGCCATCGTGCCCGAAACGGTCAGGCAGGAAATGGACGCACCCGGCTTGACATAGCGAAACAAGCCACGGTCGGAGCCTTTGCCCCGACTGTCATAGCCCGAAATGGTGTGATGTCCGCCGTCAAATGTGCCGCAGAATACCGGCACGACGACCGAACCATATCCCGACAAATCAATGTCGCGGTCGAGCACCACGGTCAATCCCTTGGAATAGGTATCCGTCGAACAACGCGCGGCGAACGCCTTAAATTCACTTGCGTTTGTAATATGTAAGGTATCGCTCTGTGCAGCCAGTGCCGCAAGCCCTGCCGCCGATGGCATCACCGATACGAGCAGAACAAGCGCCAGCGCGGTCAATCGTTTGATGTGCTGTTTCATTTGCTGCTGTCCTCCTCTGTGTGTGAGTGCGGGTCTGCGGGGTCTTTTGTGACCGGCTGCTTGCTCTCAATCATCGCATTGATATCACCGCGAATCAAACCTCGAATTTCACCGTCCACAAAGCCTGACACATGGCCGCGAATGTGTCCGTCTACATGCATGATACCGCCCGAAAAGCGTTGGCGACGGTCAATGTTCAGCGTGATAGCCGTGCGAGCAATCAGGGTATCACCCAACAGCAACAGTTGCGGCAATACGGTCATAACCAAAAAGATTGAAGTCAGCGTGCCGCGTCCGAGCGCCAGTCCCAAAGAACTGATAGAGGGATTGGTGGAAATCGCGCCGATGAGAAAGCCCGATACGGTCATAATCGACCCCGAAGTCAGGATGGTCGGAAAACTCTGGTTGAGCGTCTCAACTACCGCTTCGTGCGGCGACATCCATTCTTTGAGTTCCATATATCGGTTGGTAATCACAATCGCGTAGTCAATCGTCGCGCCCATCTGAATGGAGCTAACCACCAGATAACTGAGGAAAAACAGATTGGTGTCGGTCAGATACGGGAAAGAAAAGTTAATCCAGATACTGCCCTGAATGGTCAGAACCAGCAGCACGGGCAAGCCAGCAGACTTGAAGGTAAACAGCAAGATGACCATAACAAACAGCGCGGTCAGCACGCTGATTTTAAGGTTATCGCCCGAAAACGATTCGGACAGGTCGCGGGCGTTGGTCGAGTTACCGACCAGCAGCACGTCATCGCCGTAATACTGCGCTGCAATCGCCCGCATCTGGTCGAGCAGTTCAAAGGTTTCCTCACTTTCTTCGGGTACATCGGCGGTAAAGACCAAGCGTGACCAATGTTCACCTTGAAGCTGCGGCAAGCCAACGTCGAGCTGTTCTTGCAGGTCGTTTACCATATCGGCTTGCTCGCCCTCCAACTTAATCACACCCATGTCTTTCTGCTCACACAAAAACTGGAAACAGTCGATAAGCGGAATTTCATAATCATCGGTGTCTTGAAAAATCGCGCCGTATTCCTCATGCTTTAACCCATACGCCTGATAAAGCAGCCGCGCCAGCTCAATGTCTACGCCTGCCAGTTCAGCAAACTGCCGGGGCTTGAGTTTATCGGTCAACATATGCCCTTCGGCTTCGGTGTTTGCCAGTCCCTGTGCGCGTTTTATCTGCGGCAAAGCCGAAATCTGTTGTAAAATTGAGCCTTCCTTTTCATAATCACCGCGCGGCACCAGCATTGCGATGGTATTCTGGTTGCCGAACGTCTCGGAAATACGGTCGAGCGCAATGCGCTGTGCGGGTGGGTTGTTGGTATCAATAACGTTTTCCGAAAAACAATAGGCACATTTGCCTGAAAAGAATATTCCCGCCACAATCGCCACCAAAAAAATAGGCGGCAAAATGTATCGCAGTTTGACCACCGCTTTTCCCACAAAACTGATACGCGGTACCAGATTGGCGTGCCGTGTGCGCTCAATACCGCCGCTAAACAGCATGAGCAATCCGGGCATGAGCAAAAATACGGTCAGCATACTGCAAATAATGCCCTTTGACATGACCGCGCCCATGTCAAATCCAATACGGAACTGCATGAGCATCAACGCAATCATACCCGAAATTGTGGTCAGGCTGGAAGATGAAATTTCCACGATTGCCTTACTCAGCGCAGCAATATCGGCTTCTCTTGCGGGCTTTGTCTCACGCTCCTCCATATAGCGGTGACAAAAAATAATCGCGTAGTCGATGGCGAGCGCGAGCTGCAAGACAACCGCAACCGAATTGGTGATAAAAGATACCTCACCGAACCAGTAGTTTGTGCCCATGTTGAGCACGGCGGCAACCGCAAACACGATGATGTAAACTGGCACTTCCATATAACTTTTGGACGTAAACAGCAGTACAATCACAATAACAATAGCCGCAATGACCAAAATAATACCCATTTCGCTTTGCAGCTGCGCCGACATATCCAGCCCGACTTCAGAATAGATGTAAACATCATAAGGCTCGACAATGGCTTTTACTTTGTCCATCGCGTCTAGCGATACCGGGTCATCGACTTCGCCGTCAAATGTGACGGTCAAAAGTGCTGACGAGCCGATATAATGCGCGTCAGTGTCGTCGAACTCCACACTTGAGACGCCGCTGACCTGCTCAATGGTATCGGCAAGCTGTCGGGCATTGTCATAGGTGATATTGGTCAGCAAAAACTGTCCACTGCCCAGCGTGGTAAACTCCTGCTCCATCAGCGTCAGCCCGCGCCGCGTCTCGGTATCAGCGGGCAGATAGGCGGTAATATCATTGTTGACCGAAACTTTGTTGACCGATGCCGCACAAAACACAACTGCGGCCAAAAATACCAGATACAGTGCCTTTCGTTTATCAACAATAAACCGTGCCAACCGCATCATAAAATCTTCGGATTTTTTTTCGTCTGCCATAGGCGTTTTCCCTTTCCGGAACGACTGCCCAGCCGTCCCTATCCATTGGTGTAAATATCATACGCGGGCATGTACCAAAGGGCAAGCGCCGCCGCCGTGACAGCGCGAAACACCTGTTACATTTTGGGACACTTTAAGGAAATTGTCCCAACCGCACTCACACCACAAAGCCTCCGGTCACGCCCAACACCTGACCGGTCACAAACGAGGCATCGGATGAACATAGATAGCGAATGGTGCGCGCCACTTCGTCTGCGCTTCCCAATCGGCCAAGGTCGGTTTCCTGTGCCAGCGCATGCAGCGTGTCCGCATCGTGTATAGCATTCATATCGGTGTCAATGACACCGGGCGCGACGCAGTTGACCCGAATCCCCGACAATCCCAGCTCATGCGCCAGCGACTTGGTTAAACCAATCAATCCCGCCTTAGACGTGGCATAGTGGCTTTCACAAGAAGCACCCGCAATGCCCCACACCGACGACACGGTGACAATCGCGCCATCTTTGTCGTGAATAAGGTCGGGCAGCGCCGCCTGAATGGTATAAAATACACTGCGTAAATTTCCGTCCATAACAAAATCCCAGTCCTCATCGGTCAGGTCACAAAACATCTTCTGCTGCGCTACCCCTGCATTGCACACGACTGCCCCCACCGGCCCCAGTGCATCGTGAATCTGTTCCATACATCCCTGTACGGCAGCACGGTCGGTCATATCGGCCTGCAACGCCAAGGCGCCCGTCTGCTCGGCTAATACCTGCGCTTGCTGTGTGCTCTGGCGGTAAGAAAATGCCACGCGCCAACCTGCCTGCGCAAATGTGCGCACGGTAGCTGCGCCAATCCCCCGCGCTCCTCCGGTAATCCATACCGTTTGTCTCATGTCCCATACTCCTTTCTGTGGTAAAACACAAAAGCCCTGCCGGATATGGCAGGACTTTTGATTTTTTTCGCATAAACCGACACAAAAATTGCACCTTAAATGGCAACCGTGCGCTGTGCTTCAAACAGACACTGATTCAGGTCTTTGGTCAGTTCCAGAGCTTCTTCAATGTCAATATCAATGACTTCGCCGCTTTGCAGCGCAACTACACGCTTGGTCTTACCAGCTTCGAGTGCCATGACCGCCGCATAGCCCATGCGTGTACCCATCACACGGTCTTGTGAGGACGGTGAACCGCCGCGCTGAATATGACCCAAAATAGTCAGGCGGGTATCAATACCGGTTGCGTCATGGATGCGGTCGGCAACCTCCTGTGCCGAACCATAGCCTTCGGCAACAATGATGATATGGTGATTGCGTCCCTTAATACGTCCGGTGCGCATTTTTTCAATGACATCCACTTCAAAATCAATCTCGCGTTCGGGCAGTAAAATTGCCGTTGCGCCGCACGCACAGCCTACATTGAGTGCCAAATGACCAGCATGTCGGCCCATAACCTCAACCACCGAGCAGCGTTCATGCGACTGCATGGTATCACGCAATTTGTCGATGCAGTCAAGCGCTGTATTGCAGGCGGTATCAAAGCCGATGGTGTATTCTGAACAGCCAATATCATTGTCAATTGTGCCGGGCACACCGACGCAGGGCACACCTAAACGGGACAGTGCGAGCGCACCGCGGAACGTGCCGTCACCGCCCACGCAAACCAAACCGTCAATGCCCAGATACTTACAAGTGTCGGCTGCTTTTTGCAAGCCTTCCTCAGTCAGCATCTCTTTGCAGCGAGCCGTATACAACATGGTGCCACCCTTACGGCCAATACCATCCACGCTGCGTGCAGCCAATTCAATGATATCGCCGTTAATCAATCCGCTGTATCCACGGCGGATACCCAAAACGGAAATGCCATGTGCTGCCGCTGTGCGCACAACTGCACGGATAACATCATTCATACCCGGTGCATCACCGCCGCTTGTCAGTACACCAATTCTTCGTATCGGTTTCTGTTCCATACCTATTCCTCCCGAAACGGATTTTAATACTTGGTTTTGTCTGATAAATTTTCTTTTCTGTGCTGAATCGAAAAAAATCTAAAACTATGTCTTTATTATATCAGCCTTTTGGAAAAAACACAAGATGCCCTGTCTGCACTACCTGCGGGCTTTTCCACCCGAATTGACGACAAAAGACCAGCAAAAGCAGCAAGAAAGACTGGAAAATTTATCAATATTTTATTTCAAAATCACATTTTCATTCCCCAATGCAAAACGCAATTTCTGCATCATCTGTAAGTTACCCGCACACCACAAGCTGCGTGGTGCCAAACGTGGCTTTCCACCCGCGGTCAAACACAACACCACCGGTACCTCTCCCGGATGCTGAGATAAAATATGTTTGGCCTGCTCGAACAACGCTCCTTGCAGGTCGGGTAAGCGCAGATACAACCGCTGCCCGGACTTTGCCAACGCCTGTTGACTGGTCAACACCGGTTTTTGTGCCGTGCGTGCAGCATCCAGCGCTTGTACGCTTTCCTCGTTCAACGGTGCTGCCGCCTGCACGATGAGTTTGGGTGCTTCGTCCTCTCGTGCATCAATGCGCCCAGTAATCAGTACAGCTTCGTCCTCCTTAAAGTACGCGCCATACTGCTGCAAGGTGCTGGGAAAAATCACCAGTTCAATGGTGCCTGTCATGTCCTCGACCACAGCATATGCCATCATGTTGCCCGAACGGGTAGATTTAAGCCGCACCGACGATACCACGCACGCCAACCGCACAGTCATACCATCTTTATAATATGGCTCATCGGCATCGGCACTCAAGTCATCGTTTATCTTGCGAATGCGAGCGGCATCGGCACGCACAGCCAAATCTTGATAAGCGTCCATCGGATGTCCTGACAAATACAAGCCGGTGGTCTGCTTTTCCAGCGCCAGCAGTTCTTTTTTATCCAGTTCAGGCACGTCGGGCAACACAATCTCAGAGTCCTGCACACTGTCCACGCCCATACCGAACAGGTCAAGCTGTCCTTCTACATTCTTGCGGCGCTCATTGGCAACTGCATCCACCACCCGCTCGTAGACTGCCAAAAGCTGACTACGGCGGCAGCCCATCGAATCAAATGCGCCCGCCTGAATCAGACTTTCGAGCGCACGGCGGTTCAGGTCGCGCTCATACAGTCGTTCACAGAAATCACTCAACGAATGGTATGCCCCATTCTGCGCGCGCTCCTCAACGACATAGCGCATAAAGGTACGCCCAACATTCTTAATTGCCGCCAGTCCAAAGCGGATATCCTGACCAGCAACCGAAAACCCGTCTTCTGAGCTGTTGACATCGGGCGGCAGTACGCGGATGCCCATTTCACGCGCGGCGGCAATATATTCAGACACCTTACCGGGCACGTCCAGCACCGAAGTCAAAAGTGCTGCCATATATTCGCGGGGATAATGACATTTGAGGTAAGCCGTCCGGTAAGATACAACCGCATAGCACACAGCATGTGCCTTATTAAAAGCGTAGTTGGCGAAATCCATGATTTCGTCAAAGATGGCGGCCGCAGTCTGTTCGGGCACGCCGCGTGCAATCGCGCCGTCAATTCCCTGTTCGGCATTGCCATAGATGAAATTGACGCGCTCTTTTTCCAGCTCCTTGAACTTCTTCTTGCTCATCGCACGGCGCACCATATCTGCCTTTCCGAGCGAATACCCCGCCAGCCGCCGAAACGCTTCCATGACCTGTTCCTGATAAACCATACAACCGTAAGTGACCGACAAAATCGGCTCTAACAGCGGGTGCTGATAGGTCACTTTTTCCGGATGGTGACGACATTCGATATAACGCGGTATGGACTGCATTGGGCCGGGGCGATAAAGCGCCACGACCGCCGTAATATCTTCAATCGACTGCGGTCGCAGACCGGTCACAACATTGGTAATACCTGCCGATTCCAGCTGAAACACGCCCATCGTCTTGCCCTGCCCTAACATCTGGAAGGTAGCCTCATCCCGGTCGGGCACAGCTTCAATCGAAAAGTCGGGCGTGTGACGGCGAATCATTTTTTCTGCGTCCGCGATGACCGTCAGATTGCGCAGACCCAGAAAGTCCATTTTGAGCAGACCCAATTCTTCCAACGTGGTCATGGTATATTGGGTCACCATCTGTTCATCGTTTTTGGCAAGCGGCACATAGGTGTCAACCGGGTCTTTGGTGATGACGACACCAGCGGCATGGGTGGACGCATGGCGCGGCATCCCTTCGAGGGCGCGGGCAGTATCAATCAGATTCTTAACCGTGGAGCTGCCCTCATACATTTTTTTCAGTTCCGGATTGACCGACAGTGCGCGGTCAATCGTAATGTGCAGTTCCATCGGCACTTGTTTGGCAACCGCGTCCACCTCATTATACGGGATGGACAGCGCGCGCCCGACATCACGAATAGCGGCGCGCGCTGCCATTGTACCAAAGGTGACAATCTGCGCCACATGGTCGGCACCATACTTGCGCGTTACATAGTCGATGACCTCCGGGCGGCGCACATAACAGAAATCCACGTCGATATCGGGCATGGACACACGCTCAGGGTTAAGAAAACGTTCAAAATACAGCGAATATTTGATGGGGTCAAGGTCGGTGATGCCCAGACAATACGACACGATGGAGCCAGCCGCCGAGCCACGCCCCGGCCCCACCGGGATGCCGTTGCGCTTGGCGTACTGGATGAAATCGGACACGATAAGGAAGTAATCGACAAAGCCCATGCGGTCAATCATGTTGATTTCATAGTTTAACCGCTCCAGCACTGTGCCGTCATCTTCCGGGTAACGCTGATGCAGTCCTTCCATACACAACTTATCCAGATATTGCCGCGCGGTCAAACCGTCGGGCACATCGAACTGAGGCAAGTGATAGTTGCCAAACTCAAATTCTACCTGACAGCGGTTTGCAATCTCGGTCGTGCGGGCAATCGCATCGGGATGGGCGGGAAACAGCGCTGCCATCTCCTCCCCCGACTTGATATAAAATTCATCAGTACCGAATTTCATGCGCGTCGGGTCGTCTACGGTCTTGCCCATCTGAATGGCCATCAAAACATCTTGTATCTTTGCATCGGCGCGGGTCAAATAGTGCGCATCATTGGTGGCAACAAGCGGAATACCAGTTTCTTCAGATAGACGGTACAACCCCAGATTGACTTCCTTTTGCTCGGCAAGCCCATGGTCTTGGATTTCCAAAAAGAAATTATCTGGCCCAAAAATATCCCGAAATTCCAATGCCTGCCGTTTAGCGCCCTCGTAGTCACGATTTAACAGCGCCTGCGGGATAGCACCTGCCAGACAGGCCGACAAACAGATAAGCCCGCGGCTGTGCTGGCGCAGTAAGTCCAAATCGACGCGCGGCCGCACATAAAAGCCTTCGGAGAAACTCAGGCTGACCATGTGAATCAGATTGCGGTAGCCCTCCATCGTCTCACACAGTAAAATCAGATGGCGATGCCATTGGCCTTCACGGTAACTGCGCTCGGTGCGTGAACCGGGCGCGACATAGACTTCACAACCGATAATTGGATGAATCCCGTGCGCCTTGGCAGCGCGGTAAAAGTCAATCGCGCCATACATCACGCCGTGGTCGGTCATCGCAACAGCGGTTTGTCCCAGTTCGGCAACGCGCTCCATGAGCGCATCAATGCGGCACGCGCCGTCCAGCAAGCTGTATTCGGTATGTACATGCAGGTGTGTGAACGGTTGCAATGGGGGTTCCTCCTTCAGTTGCTCGATTGGGTGACCCGCTCGGCAATCTCCATGATACGTCCCAAACGATGGCTTAGACCGGGTTTGGAAATGGGTGGGTCAAACATGGCGGCGAGTTCTGCCAGACTAGCTGCCGGATTTGCAACACGCAAGTCAACAGTCTGACGCAAATTTTCCGGAAAGACTTCAATACCGCCCACTGACAGCGCGTGTTCAATCGCAGCAATCTGGCGTGTGGACGCACTGGTCACTTTGATAAGATTTGCCGTCTCACAGTTTACTTTACGATTAATATCGCCGCGCAGTTGTTTTTCAACTTTGGCTTCCATAATCGCAAGCGCCGCATGGCGGGCACCGATGAGGGTCAGAAAATCCTCTATACGACCGGAATCTTTCCAGTAGAGCAGCCAAGCTGTGCGGCGCTCAGTCATCTTGGGCGAAAGCCCCAAGTCAAGCAATAGACTCATGACCTCGCGCCCTAAAATCGGATGGCTGGTCTTAATTTCCAGATGTCCCTTTTTTTCCGGACTGGACACGCTGCCCGCCATCAGAAAGATACCGCGCAAAAACGCGGCGGCACAACATTCATTTTCAATGATATTGCGGTTTAAATGGTAGGTCAGATAGCTTCGGAAATCATAACCCATGCACTCCATGACCTGTGCGCGGGCATCGGTATCCAGTTCAATGGCGCGGCGGCGACCGAGCACGACCGGCGCGGTGCGCACACCACATACCTTATCAAGCAGCAACGCTGCTCGACGGATGATGGCGCTTTGTTCGCTGGTCAGGCGAATTTCGCGGTGTGAAAATGCCGCGCCAAACAGCAACATCCCATATAATTCTGCCGTGCGGCAACAGGCTTGTCCGCTGGGCGCACGACACAGTTCATTTTTTGTTTTTGCGGAAAAAGACAGCATGATAGCTCCTTTGTATTTATGCCCGCTGATAATCGCGGTGTACAACGGTCAAATTTTTGTGACCTTGGGCACGCAGATGGGCGGCAAGCGCTTCGGTGATGGCAACCGAGCGGTGTTTGCCGCCCGTACAGCCGATGCACACGACAACCGAAGTCTTGCCCTCCGAGATGTAGCGCGGAATCAGAAAATCCATCAGCGGGTTGAGGTGCATCATGAGCGCATCCGCCGTGCCGCCTTGGAATACATAGTCGCGTACCGCCGGTTCGGTGCCGTTGTGCTCTCGCAGACTGATTTCGTAGTACGGATTGGGCAAAAAACGCACGTCAAACACCAAATCGGCATCGGTCGGAATACCGTGCTTAAACCCGAATGATTGAACGATAATTTCAAACATCTGATTGGGGTCAGCCCCGGTGAACAGCCGCACCAGATGCTCTCGCAATCCGGCAGTCGTCAGCTTTGTGGTGTTGACTACATAATCGGCTTTACCGCGCACGCCCTCCAGCATCGCGCGTTCTCGGTCGATAGCTTGCGCCAAATTATACCCCTCATTCATCAACGGATGTTTGCGGCGTGTCTCCTTATAGCGCTGAATCAACTTGGGTGTCGTGGTGTCAAGGAATAGAATGCGATAATCACAGCCCATAGACCGAATGCTGTCGAGTGAGGAAAACAGCTTTTTAAAGCTGTCGCCCGCGCGCACATCGGTCACAAGGGCAACTTTATCATACTGTTCTGTTGCCGCCAGACAGACCTCGGCAAACTTGGGAATCAGCGGAATAGGTAGATTATCAACACAGTAGTAACCCAAATCTTCCAGAACGGCAACGGCACGGCTTTTGCCTGCGCCCGACATGCCGGTTACAATGAGAAAATGCAAAACAGATGCCTCCTTGTGGTCAAAGCAGACGAACCTCACAGTGAAGTTCCACGCCAAAATTTTTCTTTACGGTATTCTGGACGTGTTCGATGAGCGCCAGCATATCGGCACAGGTGGCGCCGTCGCGGTTGATGAGAAATCCCGCATGTTTTTCGGACACCTGTGCGCCGCCGACCCGGTACCCCATTAAACCGCTGTCCTGAATGAGCTTACCTGCAAAGTGTCCTTCCGGGCGCTTGAATGTCGAGCCGGCAGACGGATATTCCAACGGCTGCTTGTCGCGCCGCCGCTGGGCATAGTCCTGCATATGTTCCCGGATGTCTGCCGGGTCGCCCGGTGCAAGATGCAGTTCAGACGCTACAATCGTCCAGTCAGGGTGCGCTTTGAAAATACTCTCGCGGTAGCCGAACCCGTGCGCCGCACCTTCCACTACGCCCGGCTTGCCGGTTTCGTCCAAATACTCGGTGCGCACAATGATATCTGCCATCTGACCACCGTAAGCACCGGCGTTCATAAACACGGCACCGCCCAGCGTGCCCGGAATCCCGGCAGCAAACTCGGCACCGGTCAACTCATAGCGCAGAGCCGTCGAGGCGAGAGAGAACAGTGACGCGCCTGCTTCGGCGCGAATCACGCTGCCCTTGACGGTGATTTCGTGCATCTCAGCCGTACACAGCACCACGCCGCGCACGCCCTCATCTCGTACCAGCAAGTTGGAACCGCGCCCGATGACGTAGAGCGGCACACCTGCCTTGCGAATACAGGGAATAATTTCTTCAAGAGGTGCACCCGATGCGCAATCCAAAAATAAGTCGGCTGGGCCGCCAATGCGAAAAGTAGTATGGTGGGACATGGGTTCATGTTCCCGAATGCGGATGTATGATTCATAAGGCTTCAAAGCAGCAATCAGTTCGTGCATGAAGAGCCTCCTTTTTATCAATTTGATAATAAGTGGATTTGTCAATATTATAGAACAATTATGCGGCTGGTGCAACCGCGTTCGCACAGGAATTGCACAAATTCAGCAAACTGGGCTATCAAGAAAAAGTATGCCCGCAGACGGCTGAAAATACCGCAAAAAAGCCCCGCAGTCCAAAAAGAACCGCGGGACCTCCTTTACCTCAGCTTTGTGGCGTGAGCCAATCTATCTCTTGCTGCACATCGACAAAAAATCTGGAAACATGGTAACCATCAGCCGCTGCATGGTGAATTTGAATCGAAAGTGGCATACACCATCGGCCTTCCCATTCGGTATATTTTCCACCTGTAATAACCGGTGCCAGATAATTCCCTGCATCAAATACATGCAAGTTCAACGCCTGATAATCCAGCCACGGCACCAACGATGCATCAAAATGATTGGGCGGTAATGGCGCATGTCCAAAACCGCGTACCTGCTCATGTTCGGCCATCGTTCGTATCACTGCAGTATAAAACGCATCAAAATCCGATGTATATGCCGTACTCATATGGGTAATCAGCTTATCTTGCTCATGAAATACCACATAAGCGGGAGATACTGCATCCCATATCCCAACATTCCCCTGTGCATCCCAGCCCATACGAAGTTCGGGCTGCCGGTTAACTGCTCGGCTGATAACATATAAAAACACTGGGTAGAACCGCAAGCCGTCGCGTTTGCAGCGTGCCCGCAAGCCGGTCACATCGACTGTCGCTGTGACGGCAATCACATTACGCACTTCCTCTATAAAATGACGAAATATCGGCGCGCGCTTCCATGTATCCATTTCAATTATGTGAAACATAATTCTTTCCTCCAAATAATAAAAAGATTGCTTTATTTGGAGGATGTTTCATGTGTACGCTTCAAAAAATCACACCCTTTTAGATTTAAAAGGTATTTATACTATCTTTAAGAAAACCAGATGGATTCGCTTTCATGCTCCTCTTTGCGAGAACGTCCCATCAAGGCACCAATTGCCTTGTGTACATCGCCGCCCTCGTACAGTACATGATGGAGCTGTTCGGTGATGGGCATAGAAATACCGGTTTGTTTGGCAAGGTGGTAACCTGCATCGGTGGCATAATAGCCCTCGACAACCGCGCCTACTTCGTCCATTGCCTGCTGCACGGTTTTGCCCTTACCAATAAGGATACCCGCACGCCGGTTGCGCGAGTGCATCGAAGTACAGGTCACTATCAAGTCGCCCATACCAGACAGTCCGGCGAACGTCTCCTGCCGTGCGCCCAGCGCGACACCAAGCCGCGCAATCTCGGTCAAGCCGCGTGTCATCAGCCCTGCTTTGGAGTTGTCGCCCAACCCCAATCCATCCGAAATACCAGCGGTCAGCGCGATGATGTTTTTGAACGCGCCACCGATTTCAGCGCCGATGATATCGGACGAGGTATACACGCGGAACACCTCATTCATAAACGCATCTTGACACAATTCAGCAGCGGCGCGGCTGGTCGAAGCCGACACAATCGCGGTGGGAATCCCACGGGCAACCTCCTCGGCATGGGTTGGGCCAGTCAGTGCAACGACCGGGCTGTGTCCGCCAAAAGCATTTGTGATGGTCTCGGAAAAACGGCAGTACCCATGCGCGGCATCCAGTCCTTTGCCGACGTTCACAACTGGCACGCCTTGGGGCGCAATCGCTGCCACCCGCTCGGCAGTCTCCGCCACGGCAAAGCTGGGCACAGCCAGCACGATTAAATCGGCATCGTGTGCGCACGCAATATCACTCGTCAGCGCAATGCAATCGGGAATCCGCACGCCGGGCAGCAGTTTTGCGTTCATACGGGTCTGTTTGAGCAGTTCACACTGTTCGGGTCGGTGTGTCCATGTGGTAACGGTGTGTCCATTGTGACACAGCACGAGCGACAGCGCAATGCCCCAGCTTCCCGCACCATAAACGGTAATTTTCATCTGTCCTCAGGCTCCTTTCCGTTTTCAATCTGCGGTTTGGAATGCCAACTGAACTTGTTTTCGGTGCCTGATAAAATGCGCTTGATGTTGGAGCGATGCAAATAGATGACCGCAGCCGCGAGCACCGAAATAACGGCGGTATAAATGGGATTATGATAAAAATAGTGCATGGTGAACGGCACACTGAGCGCGCCCAGAATGGAACCCAGTGAAATCCAACGTGTGACCGCAACCGCCAGCACGAAAAGACCGAACGCAACCAAGAAAATACGCCAGTCGAACAGCAGTAGGGTCATGGCACCAACCAATACACCCTTGCCGCCACGAAATCCAAAATAGACCGGATACACATGCCCCAGAATCACAAAAGCACCTGCCAGCAGTTTGCCACCCGGCCCCAACAGGATACCACCAATAGACAGCGCGGCAGCCGCTTTGCCCAAATCGCCCAACAGCACCAGCGCTGTTTTTGCGCCGCCCATTGTGCGATAGGCGTTCGTTAAACCGGCGTTGCCGCTGCCATAGTTGCGGATATCCTGCCCCAGCGTCAAGCGGCACACGATGATAGCAAAACTGAGCGAGCCGAGCAGATAGGCACACAGAATGGTCACGACCACACAAACCGGTGTGCCCAGCGTCGCGGTAAAAGATTGCAGCATAAGCCCATCCCCCATTATTCCTTGTCACCACGCTGGCGCACGACCATGCGCACCGGCGTGCCGCTCAAATCAAACACTTCTCGAATCTGGTTTTCCAGATAGCGCTGGTAAGAGAAATGGAACAGACGGGCATCATTACAGAAGCAAACAAAGGTGGGCGGGCAAACGCCTGCCTGTGTCATATAGTAAATTTTCAAGCGGCGACCCTTATCGGTAGGCGGCTGTACGCGCGCGGTCGCCTCTGCCAGAATGGAGTTGAGCTGACCGGTCGGGATGCGCTTGTGGTTCTGTTCGTAAACATGGCGGATGACCTCATAAATCTTGTCCACACGCTGACCGGTCTTTGCCGACAGGAACAGCACCGGTGCGTAGGGCATATACGCCAGACCTTCGCGCACACGCAAGGTATATTCCTTCATCGTGCCGCCGTCCTTGTCCACCAAGTCCCATTTATTAACCACGATAATGCAGGCTTTACCAGCGTTGTGCGCCTCGCCTGCCACCTTGGTATCCTGTTCGGTCACGCCCTCGGTTGCGTCAATCATAATCACGCACACGTCGGCACGCTCGACCGCCAGCAACGAACGCATAACCGAAAACTTTTCAATTTTTTCTTCCACGCGCGACTTGCGGCGGATACCTGCGGTATCAATAAAGGTGAACTTGCCATACTGGTTGTCTAGGCGTGCGTCCACGCTGTCGCGCGTTGTGCCTGCGATGTTAGACACAATCACACGTTCCTCACCCAGCACGCGATTGAGCAGACTGGACTTGCCTACATTGGGCTTGCCAATGAGCGCAACGCGAATCCGGTCATCGTCTGCGTCGTCCTCGTCCTCTGGCGGGAAATACTGGTACACCTCATCGAGCAAATCGCCCGTGCCGTAGCCGTGCAGCGCCGAAATACCGAACGGCTCACCCAGACCCAGATTATAAAATTCATAAAATTCAGGCTCAGGGGCACCGGGCTTGTCGCACTTGTTGACCGCCAGCACAATGGGCTTGCCGCTGCGCTGGAGCATGGCGGCAACATCGGCATCGGATGCAGTCACACCGGTGCGCAGGTCGGTGATAAAAATAATCACATCGGCATGGTGGATAGCCGTTTCGGCCTGATAGCGCATGAACTTCAAGATTTCATTGTCGTTTGACGGCTCAATGCCGCCGGTGTCGATGATAGAAAAGACACGGCCGCGCCATTCGCACTCAGCATACAGCCGGTCACGGGTCACACCGGGCGTATCTTCGACGATGGACAGGCGCTGCCCTGCCAAGCGGTTAAATAACTGCGATTTGCCGACGTTGGGACGGCCAACGATGGCAACGGTTGGCTTTGACATAGCGATTGCCTCCTTTTGGGATGGTATCATTCTTCAAAAATCTTGGCGAGCAGGTCTGCGCCGTCGATTTCGACCGGCACAACGGGCACGCCGAGCTGTTCAGATGCCTGCTGCAAGGTCAGGTCGTCCAAAAATACGTCGCCGCCGTCGCGCAGCATATTAGCTGAAATGAGCACACGCGCCCCCAATTCACGTCCGGACAATTGTGCAACCAAATCGCGTCCGGTAATCAATCCGGCGACGGTCACGCCATGACCGAAAAAGTCATTTTGCACGGCGTATACATGACCACTTAAATTATCGCATACTGTGCGGGCTTGGTCAATAAGTCGGGTCAAAGTCGGCGCGGCAGCCATGCCGGTGGCAATGCAGAACGGGCGCGGCGTACGACCGGCATAGTCGGGCAACGCGAGTGAAAATTCCTCGGCAAACAGCGGCAGCATACCGATTCCGTTTTCAAACTGGGTGAAGTCCTCGTAATAATCGGCATCGGGCAGCGGGCGGCCTGCCTTGAGATACACTTCATCCCCGCACCATGCCAAACGGGTTCCATGCTTGGCAAGACAGCGAGCGGCAAAATCCTCGACGATATCCAGCATAGCGGCGGCACCCTGCTGTGTGGTGGGCTGGAGTGGGTACAGTCCTTCGCGGTGGTCGGTCATGCCAAAAGGTACAACCGAAATCGAACCAACTGCTGGATAAAGCGCTTCTAAGTCGGCAAGCGAGCGGCGCAGTTCTTCGCCGTCGTTTAGTCCCTCACAGATGACCAACTGACAGTTCATCGTAATGCCACCCTCAGCAAAGCGCGGCAGCAAGCTGAGCACCTCACCCGCGCGCGGATTTTGCAGCATTTTGACGCGCAATTCGGGATTTGTGGTCTGCACCGAGATGTTGAGCGGCGAAATGTGCATCCGCAAAATACGCTCGACATCGGCTTGGGAAAGATTGGTCATCGAGATATAGTTGCCGAGCAAAAAGGACATGCGCGCGTCGTCATCCTTGACATAAAGCGTGTCGCGCATCCCTTTGGGCAACTGGTCGATGAAGCAGAACACGCATTTATTCGAGCACCGCTTCATTTTATCCATCAGATAATGCTCAAAATTCAAGCCAAGCGGTTCGCCCTCGCGCTTGCGCACCGAAACCGTGCGCTGTTCGCCCGACTCGGACAGCAAAACCAAGGTCAGCTTTGCATCATAACCATAAAACTTGTAATCGAGCACATCGCGCACGGCAGCGCCGTCGATGGTAAGCAGGGTGTCACCAGGGCAAATGCCCGCGCGTGCGGCTGGGGAACCGGGGTCAACCGAGCAGATTTTAGACGCCATAGCGTGTTTTCCCTCCTGTCATCTCTGCTGCATTGCTGGCAAAAAAATAGAGAAAGCATTGCGCTTTCCCTACTTTCTTCTTCTGTTTGCTTACGCTTCGGTCTTAACGACCTCACGGCCGTTGTAGTAGCCGCAAGCCTTGCACATTCTGTGGGAGAGCTTGAACTCACCGCACTTGGGGCACTTGGTCATGCCCGGAAGCGAGAGCTTCCAGTGGGAGTTACGTCTCTTATCACGTCTAGCTTTGGACGTCTTTCTCTTAGGTACTGCCATGTGGTAACACCTCCTACTTTATGTTCTAAGTTTTTGTAAACAATGTTAGGCTGCCCGTCCAAAAAGATGGGGGGCAAACAGTGCTGCTTATTGCTCCTTGTCTTTCAGCAGCTTTGCCAGAACCGCCAAGCGAGGGTCGGTCTGTTCGGACGCACAAGAGCACACGGACTCATTGCGGTCACAGCCGCAGATAGGACAAAGTCCTTTGCAGTCATCCCTGCACAGATAAGTCATGTCCACCTGCAAGATAAGTGCGGGGATTAAGATATCCTCGACTTCGACCGCATTGTTTTCGATGGGGAAAACATCGTCCTCATCTTCTGCCTCGCCGTCGCGTGAGAGGATGCCGTCGGCGGTGGCTTGAAGGGGGATTTGCAGCGGTTTCAAGCATCTGGCACAGCAAGTGTGATAAACGGTGCTGATTTGTCCAGTCAGGCGGTAAACGCCAAGATGGTTGGCAACTTCGCCGGAGTAAGTGACCGGGCTTTGAAAGGGTTTGGCGCCATAGAGACTTTCTTCGGACAGGTCAACCGTACCGGAAAAAGCGATTTTGTCGCCGGGAACCAGTTTTCTTAAATCAATCTTCATGACTACCTCACATGGTACATTTAACAGTATACTATAATCATTTTACATTTGTCAACCGCAACATGCGAAAAAAGTATATTTTCTTTTGTCTTGCAATCGTATATACTAACATTATGGTTCTATCTGTGGAACCGGTCAATATTCTGACGGGAGGAAATCACCTTTTGAGAGAATTTCACATTCAAAAAAACGATAGCGGTCAACGGCTGAACAAATTTTTGGAAAAAGCGGTACCCGGATTGCCGGGCGGTATGATGCACAAGTATGTGCGGCTCAAGCGCATCAAGGTCAACGGACGACGCACCGAACCGGCGTACCGTCTGTGCGAGGGTGACCTGCTACAATTATACATCAACGACACCTTTTTTGAAACCCCCAATGAACAGGCAGCCTATCAAAATATCAAAACACCAGCCGTGCGGGTTTTGTACGAGGATGCCAACATCCTGTTGGCCGATAAGCGGCCGGGTATGGTCGTGCACGCAGACGAGCGCGGCGACACAGACACCCTGATTGCCCACATTCAAGCCTATCTATTCCAGTCCGGTCAGTGGAACCCGGAGGATGAAGCCTCTTTCGTGCCCGCGCTGTGCAACCGCATCGACCGCAACACCGGCGGCATTGTCATCGCCGCCAAAAACGCCGAGGCGCTGCGTATTCTAAACGATAAAATCAAAAACCATGAACTGACCAAGCGCTATCTGTGTGTTGTCCACGGCGTACCCAAAGTGCGTGCGGGCAAGCTCACTCATTTTTTACGCCGTGACGAGAGCAAAAAACAGGTCGAAGTGTTTTCCCGCCCTGCTCCCTGTGCCAAGACTGCCCAGACCATTTATAAGGTACTCGCCAGCCGCAACGGGCTTTCACTGGTCGAATGTACCTTGCTGACCGGTCGTACCCATCAGATTCGCGCCCAGATGGCTGCCATTGGACATCCACTGTTAGGCGATGGCAAATACGGCACCAACGCCAAAAACAAGCCTTATGGCGAACACGCCCAGCTTTTGTACTCGTATAAACTCACCTTTGATTTTCAAGGCGATAGCGGCATTTTGTGCGATTTAAACGGCGTGACCTTCACGGTCTATGATGTCCCCTTCGTCCAAAAATATTTCCCCGGCTTTCAAATCGGCTGACCACCCTATTCCCGTGCCATGAGTGCTCCCCCACGAAAAACCAATATCCTGTTTGGTTTTTTACCTGTATGGATTCCAAAAAAAAATCCTGCCAATCATATGGCAGGATTTTTCATATTATGTGGATTATGCAGCCTGTGCTGTGCTCTCACCCTTGAGCTTTGCTACCGTTTCATCACGGAAATTGGTATAAACTACACCCGGCTCCATGGTAACACCCTTAATAGCCGCCAGCTCGGACACCGTGACAAAGGCAAAGCCGCGTTCAGCCAACGTATCCATTGCACGCGATACACCTTCCACCGTGCAGTCACGCAGGTCGTGCATCAGCACAATGTCGCCATCCTTGGCATTATCAACAATCTTCTGATAAATGATATCCGCGTCGCGGTTTTCCCAGTCCAGCGTATCCAAATTCCAGTTGACAATCGGCAAACCGCTCTCCTTCATGCACTGCTGTACATTGGCATCATACGAACCGCCAACCGGACGCATGACGGTCGGTTTCTGACCAGTGTACGATTCAATCAATTCGGTGTTAGAGTCAATTTCCTCATGCACAAACGAGCTGGTCTGTCCTTTCAAGGTCTTCATCGGGTGGTTCATCGTATGGTTGCCCAGCTCATGCCCTTCGGCTAAATAACGGTCCATGTGGGTGTGGAAATCTTTAATACGGTAACCACACATAAAGAACGTTGCGTGCGCATTATGTTCCTTGAGCGCGTCGAGTAAGCGCACGGTCAAGCCCTGACTGCCGCCAGTCGGGCCATCGTCAAAGGTCAGTGCAATATAAGCATCTGCCTGCGGAATGTTGCCGACGCTAGGCAATCCGGAAGCCGCAGTCGCAATCGCTTCCATTTGCATAGTATGGCCTGCCAGCGGATAACCGGTCAGTGCGGCCATTCCCTCAGCCGGTTCGGAGTAGTTCTTACCCAGTACGCTGGCAAGGTCACTCATCTTACAATACGGCTGATTGTCGATGGTCTTAACCGACACATTCAAAGTTTTTCCATCTTGCTGCACCGTGTTATTTGCATACGTCAAGGTTCCATTGGAAATTTCAGCCAGTGCCGTTGCCGGGAAGTAAATTCCATCTTCCTGCTTTTGCACCTTGCCGCCGTTCTCAAGCTGTACGGTGCTGCCATTCATCAGCACCGAACCAGAACCATCCCGTACGACCAGACAATCGCGCTGGTACTGTGCCACCGAATAGCCCAACTTTTCCTGCGCCGAGGTCTTGAGCGCATCCAAATCGCCATCCTTGAGCGCGCCAACCGTACAGATAACATAGCCGCCTTCCGCGGGTGCATAGTACTGAATCTGACCGCCAAGCGCTTCTGTCACTGCCCGTCCAGGCACATAGAACGAATTGCCGTTGCGCGTGGGCTTCACTGGCAGCGTGTATGATGTACCATCTACACCCTGAATACTGGAAGCATTCTGCCCCAATGTAACGGTCTGTGCGCCAATGGTCATTTTAAAGGTTTCATCCTCAAACACCAATGCGCCGCCCAGTCCTTCAACCAGTGGACGAATGGGTACCAGCATATTGCCATTCGCATCAATGTACGGCGTAATGGCATTGCCTTTGCCGTCATCGAGCGAAATCACTTCCCCATCTCGAACGGCTTGACTGTTATCAATCTGCAAAATCAAGTGATGGCTGTCCGGTTCGGGAGCAAACGAGGGCAGACCACCGTTGCGAATCGCGCTGACGCCGGCTGGTATCATGGCAATGAGTAAAACCACAATCATCAGCGCCGCACCTGTTTTCCATTTCATATGCGATATCTCCTATCTGTAAAATTCAAGTCTACGGCCCTTGTCGCCGCACAGACGGCTTAATTTACGGCGATGGCACACAACAGCAAAATCAGAAGTAATAAATATATATGAAATCATCCAAACCTATTGCCGTCCTGCGGCTATTATACCACAGTATTTTTACAAATGCGGTAACAGAATCGTTAAAAAATAAGATTGGTATTCGTTATCTTTTTTACAAAACCTTGCCGCCTCAGGT
>LHCFR01400__coassemble_842_pt1 | contig 42697 bp, 39 predicted proteins | sample LHCFR01400__metabat2_low_PE_032 | metagenome-assembled genome bin LHCFR01400
CAGCTCATTGTGGAACATATATATGTTTATGCGGTTCCCATCAGCGTGTTTATTACTGTGGGTGGGGGGCTGTACTTCCTTTATCTCTTACTGACCAGAAAGAAGGTGTAATATGCAGATACAAGACTTGACAAAGCAGTATGATGGAAAAACTGTGGTGGACGGCGTCAGTTTTTCCATCCCAAAGGGCAAAGTGATTTCGCTGATTGGCCCAAATGGTGCAGGAAAGTCAACGGTTATGGGCATGATTTCCCGTCTGATTGCCCACGATGACGGACTGGTGCACTTTCAGGGAAAAGATATCAGCAAATGGAAAAGTAAAGAGCTGTCCAAACGATTGGCTATTTTGACCCAGACCAATCAAATTCAAATGAAACTGACCGTTCGGGAGCTGGTCACATTTGGACGGTTTCCCTATTCGGGCAACCGCATCACACCCGAAGATGCAGCGGTCATCGACCGGGCGATTGCCTACATGGAGCTGGACGAACTGCAAGACCGCTTTTTGGATGAATTGTCGGGCGGTCAGCGACAGCGCGCCATGATTGCGATGGTCATTGCACAGGATACCGAGTATGTGTTACTCGACGAGCCGACCAACAATCTGGACATTTATCACGCAACCAATATGATGAAGATTGTACGACGGCTGTGTGATGAACTGGGCAAGACCGTTATTCTGGTTTTGCACGAAATCAACTATGCCGCATTTTATTCCGATTATATTTGCGCGTTTAAGGACGGCAAGATAGCCAAATTCGGCACGGTTGAACAGGTGATTACCAAGGAAAATCTGACTGAGATTTATCAGGTCGATTTTGAGATTTTGAATATTAAGGGCAAGCCACTTTCGATTTATTATTAAGCAGCAGAAAAAGGAGTTTGTTTGATGAAAAAAGCAGTTTTATTTGTGTTGACGGCAGCTTTGGCGCTCAGCCTGACGGCGTGCGGCACACAGCAATCGGCTGGAGGGGATGCGACGGATAATACATCCAGCGCGGCGCAAGCCGCTGCACCCGATACGATAACCATTACAACCTTGAACGGCAGTAAAGAACAAGTATCACTCGATGTAAAGTACGACCCCAAGCGAATTGCGGTGTTGGATATGGCATCGTTGGATATTCTGGATTCTCTAGGATTGGGTGACCGCGTGGTAGGCAGCGCGTCCACCAGCTTGGATTATCTCCAGTCCTACATCAATGAGGAGGTTGCCAATTTGGGAACCATCAAAGAAGCCGATTTAGAAGCGGTCATGGCTTGTGAGCCTGATGTTATCTTTATCGGTGGGCGGTTGGCAACTTCTTATGACGCACTGAGCGAGATTGCACCGGTGATATATCTGGCAACTGATACCGAATTGGGTGTGGTGGAAAGCGTGCGCAAAAATGCGACGACCATCGCGTCTCTGTTTGGAATGGAAAGCAAAGTCGAACAATTGATGGCCGGATTTGATGACCGCATTTCCGCATTGTCCACATTTGCACAGGGAAAGACCGCGATTGTTGGACTTGTGACCAGTGGTAGTTACAATGTACTCGGCAACGATGGCCGCTGCTCCATCATCGGGCGGGAAATCGGCTTTGAAAATGTGGGCATTGATGCCAATTTAGACACTTCCACGCATGGCAATGAGGCTTCGTTCGAGTTCATCGTGGACAAAGCACCCGAATATATTTTTGTGATGGACCGAGATGCGGCGATTGGAACCGATGGCGCAAAGCTGGCACAGGAAATCATGGAAAATGAGCTGGTCAAGAGCACAGCGGCATACCAGAACGGCCATATTGTCTATTTGGAACATCCGGCAGTTTGGTACACGGCGGAAGGCGGTATCACAGCGCTGGATTTGATGCTGCAAGATTTGGAAAGCGAACTGTTGCATACTTGATTTTTTACAAAGCGCACAAGTCTGGTATAAAGCCGGGCATGTGCGCTTTGTTTGACCGTAAATAGGTGAATTTCAGATACTTTTGCCGTCTAATAAAAAAATTCCAAGTTTTTTAAAATAATGCTTGCAATCTGCGCGAAAATATGTATAATAATATATGTTGCTGGAATACAGCCGATAAAAATGCAGATGTGGCGGAATGGCAGACGCGCTAGCTTCAGGTGCTAGTGCTCGCAAGGGCGTGTGGGTTCAAGTCCCACCATCTGCACCAAAAACCCGGGTTTCATCAGAAATCCGAGTTTTCTTATTTGTAAACCGGTTTACTTAAAATTCCGGATGCAAAAAATAATAAAAATGTCCTTGACATTTTGCTTCCAAGCGTGTATAATAAAATACGTCGCCGAGGAAAGCGACTCGAAAATTGACGCGAGTGTGCTGGAACTGGTAGACAGGCACGTTTGAGGGGCGTGTGCTCATAAGGCGTACGGGTTCAAGTCCCGTCACTCGCACCACTTTTCTTAATTTCATATCACATGCAGATGTGGCGGAATGGCAGACGCGCTAGCTTCAGGTGCTAGTGCTCGCAAGGGCGTGTGGGTTCAAGTCCCACCATCTGCACCAAAAACAGATGCTTTTGGCATCTGTTTTTTTGTGCCTAAAAATAGACTTTGTTGCAGCAGTTGCACAGAAGGAGGGCCAAACATGGAGTATGTTTATATCGTGTCGTGTCGCGATGGAACATTATACACCGGCTGGACAAACAATCTCACCGCACGCCTTGCCGCGCACAATCGGGGACAGGGTGCAAAATATACCAAAGGACGCGGGCCAGTGCGGTTGGTGTATAGTGAAGTCTTTGCAGACCGTTCGCAAGCCTTGCGCCGCGAAGCGGCGATTAAAAAGTTGACACGTTCACAAAAAGATGATTTGATTGCCCGGCAAATGGATGGACAACCAGAAATGCTCGATATTATGGATGCAGATGGCCGTCTATGTGGTGTGCGGCCGCGCACGTTGGTGCACAAACAGGGGCTGCGCCATGCGGTCGTGCATTTATGGGTTTTGGAAGTACGGGACGGTGTGCCGGGGCTTTGGATGCAGCGCCGTGCGCTTGACCGTCCGCTGCACCCGGGACGTTATGACCTGAGCGCAACCGGTCATATTTCGGCAGGAGAGTCACCGCGGCAAGCGGTTTTGCGCGAAGCATACGAGGAGTGTGGACTGGAACTATCGGAGCAGATGCTAGAGCAATTGCCTGTTACGGTCAATCAGCGCTATGCCCGCAATGATGGTGGAATGGATGACGAGATGGCACACTTGTTTTTGTGGGTGCGGTCGGACGGCATACCATTTGCACCGGGGCAGGAGGTCATGGAACTGCGCTGGGTGACGCTGCAAGCGTTTGACAACTGTTTGAAGGCCGGACAAGATTTGATTTGGCCGGATGGTTCCGCGCTGCCCTGCACCGGATTAAGCTGTTTTCATCCGGAAGAATGGGACGTTGTGCGGGAAAGACTGCGGGAAACTGGTTTTTGGAACGGGTAAAAGAAAACGACCAACCGAAATCGGTTGGTCGTTTGTGTTTTATCGAAGCGTTGCACCCACCATACAGGCAGCCACCAGAAAAATGGCTGCACAGACAGCCGAGCAAACCGCCATGCGGCGACATTTTTTTGCTGCTGGGGAAGGTGTGCCGAGCGCTGCCGTTTCACTGTCCGGGCCGGTCAAGTGACCGTAGCGCATCTGGAAAAAAATCACCAGAACGGCGCATATCAGAAATGCGACGAACAGTGTGGCGAGAACCAGTTTCATAACGGTCAGATACAGTTCATCACGACTGCGAGAACGACGAAGATAACGCCCATAACTGTGGTCAGGCGCGACAGCGTGCGCTGCATGTTGCTGGCCTTAGACTGACCAAAGAAGGTGTCTGCGCCGCCAGCGATGGAGCCGGACAATCCCTGACGTGCACCCTGCTGGAGCAGGACAACAACGGTCAAGAAGATACAGGCGATGACTTCCACGATAGAAAGTACAAGTTTTACGGTACCCATTTTCATTCCTCCGAAAAAAGCGGTGTTGATTCTAAAATAAGACCCCTGAAAGGGAATACGATTGCATCTTAAAAAGCATAACACAAAAAAGCGATATTTGCAAGGGGAAACCGTGGATAAACCGAAAATCAGGGCTGCACAGGGCGCAGAAGCGTGACCAGTGGGGCGGCAGCGCGGTTTGCCGAGATTTTGCCGGTGGAGGCATCAATGACTGCGAAACGAATCTCTGACCAGCCGCTTTGTGGGGAATGATAATTGACGCTGCTGCTGCGCCAAGTCAGGCGCCGCAAGGCGGCGGGTTCACAGGAGCCGCATACTAAAATCAGGCTGATAAGGGAAAACTGGTGGGAGGGGTCGGGGTGCACCAGCGTTTTTTGCAGCGCCAGCGCATAATTCCACCAATCATCCAGCGCAGCGCGGTCAAAACAGGGGACGGAGAACAACAGCCGGTGTTCATGGCTGTGCAGTGTCGAACCGCCAATTGGGATGACCCCCAGCAATTTCTGTTCGGCAAGACTGTCAAACCATGCGTGAAGCGCGGTCAAGCGGTCGTTGACCGAAACATTGCGCACGGTTTGGAACGAAGGGTCGAGCGTGCGTTCCATGTTATCGCGCAAGGTTGTAAAATAGGTGGGAAAATCCAGTGTTTTTTGCATCATAACTTATAAATCGGCCGGATAAATGCCTGCCTCAGTCATTTCGCGCAGAGCAGCTTGTACCGATGGTTTATCCTGCTGATAGGTGACACCGAACCACTTGGCAGAAGTGGTCAACACGCGCGCGGTTGCCTTGCCTTGTGTAATCAGAGTATCCACGGCAGCGGGCAGGTAAAGTTCGGCTTTCATCGGGTCGAGCGGCAATTTGTTGGCAAAGAACTCGTGAAGCTGTGCGTCAAGTGCGCGCAGGAACGAGGGGGTGAAGCCCCAGAGATTCATTGAAACCGGCGTGCCGGGCGCAATTTCACCGCCTTCACCGTCAGTGAAGCGAATGGAGCCATCCGGCGTGCGTGCGATTTTGGTGCGCTCCACGATGTCGGTCAAGAATCCATCGGCATCGGTTGTGCACACACCGCGCGAAACCGTGCCATTTTCGGTCAGCGTGTTTTCGACGGCATAGCCAACCATGCAGTAGCGGTATTTGTCATCGTCCTGCGCTTGGGACAAAAATTCATACATTTGTGCGAACGCATCTGCACCGTAAAAGTCATCGGCATTGATGACGGCAAAGGGCTGGTCAACCACGTCTTTGACGCAGTAGACCGCGTGACCGGTGCCGAGCGGTTTTTCACGTCCTTCGGGAGCGGTCAGGTCGTCGGGCAGGGCGGTGAGGGTCTGGTAAACGTAGTCTACCTGCATATAACGGCGCGCTTTTTGTCCGATAGCCTGTTCAAACGCTTGTTGCAGTTCGGGTTTGATGATAAAGACCACGCGGCGGAAACCGGCGCGGTAAGCGTCATAGATAGAGTAGTCGAGGATAATCTGTCCGCTTGGGCCAAGCGGGTCAATTTGTTTGAGGCCGCCATAGCGGGAACCCATCCCGGCAGCCATAATGACCAAAACAGGCTGATACATATATTGGTAATCTCCTTTCCAACACACGGAAATCAAAATATTATCAAAATGTATCTTCATTATACCTGAGTTGTGCAAAAGTGGCAAGAGTAGCAATAGCAAAATTCACGAATCAAGGCGTAAACTGACGAACTTTTTTTATCAAGGTGGAAAAAATGAAATTTTACATTCAAGTCCGGAGGGAATACATTGCAAATAAGGCGGCAAGATGATAGAATAACTACGGTTAAAAACATAATTAAACAACTGTATTTCTGTCGATTTGTTTACAACGAAAAGAGGTAGATTGATTTTATGATGCGCAGAACAAAAATTATTTGTACGCTCGGCCCGGCGACCGACGACAAGGAAGTGCTCAAGGACATGATGCGAGCAGGTATGAACGTTGCTCGTATGAACTTTAGCCACGGTTCCCATGAGGAACATAAGCAGCGCATGGACATGGTGAAGGCTTGCCGTAAGGAACTGGACCTGCCGATTGGTATTCTGCTGGACACCAAGGGTCCGGAAATTCGCACCAAGACCTATAAAAACGGAAAGATTGAGATTCAGGACGGCCAGACATTTACTCTGACCACCCGTGACGTAGAGGGCGACGAGAGCATCGTTTCCATCTCCTACACCGGTCTGCCGCAAGATGTTGTACCCGGCACAAAGATTCTGATTGATGATGGCTTGATTGCCTTTGAAGTACAGGAAATCCGCAATGGCACCGATATTGTGTGCAAGGCACTCAATGGCGGCCCGCTGTCTAACCGCAAGTCGATTAACGTGCCCGGCATTAAGCTGAACATGCCGTTTGTATCCGACAAAGACCGCGCGGATATTATTTTCGGCTTGGAACAGGGCATTGATTTTATTGCCGCTTCCTTTACCCGCAACAAGCAGGACGTTCTGGACATCAAGGCTATTTTGAAGGAATGTGGCCAGGAAGATGTACAGATTATCGCTAAGATTGAAAACATGGAAGGCGTAGAAAATGTACGCGATATCCTGAGCGAAGCAGCAGGCATCATGGTTGCCCGCGGCGACCTCGGCGTAGAAGTACCTTACTACGAACTGCCGGAAATTCAGAAGCACCTGATTAAGACCGCCATTTCTATGGGTAAGCGCGTTGTTACGGCAACCCAGATGCTGGATTCTATGTCTAAGAACCCGCGTGCAACCCGCGCCGAAGTTTCCGACGTTGCAAACGCTGTATTTGATGGCACTTCGGCTATCATGCTGTCGGGCGAAACCTCGGTTGGTAAGTACCCGGTTGAGACGGTCAGCACCATGTCGCTGATTGCGTCCAACGCAGAAGCAAAGATTCACTATGACCGCCGCCGTGTAACGCGTGAAGAGTTCAAGGAAATGGAAATGAAGGGCGACCGCAAGACCAATGCGATTGCACACGCAACCTGCACGACTTCGGCTGACCTCGGCGCAAAGTGCATCGTTGCTGTTACCCAGTCCGGTTCGACCGCTTATGCAGTTTCTTCGTTCCGTCCGGGCACTCTGATTGTCGGTGCAACCTACAACGAAAAGACTTATCACCGTATGACCATGTCTTGGGGCGTTCTGCCGGCGCTGATTAAGGAAGTGAATTCGGGCACCGAGCTGTATACGCAGGCTGTTCATGCAGCCGTTGAGGCATGTGACGTAAGCACCGGTGATATCATCACGGTAACCGCTGGTATGCCGGTTGGTCATGTGCATTACACCAACACGCTGCGCGTTATCGAAGTGACACAGGCCTATATCAACATGGCCTTTGAGGACCAGTAATTGACCGCCCGGCGGCTGTTCCGAATTGTGCGGCGCTGTCTGTTTCTGCTTATCCTGCTGGCTGTTGTAGTGGGGGGCGCGTGGGTCGGCTTTCAGTTTACGACCGGTATCCGTTATGAGCGCGATGCCGAGTCGCTGAAAGGGGCTGACCTTGCGGTAAGTGATAAAGCAGACAGTAGTATTACAAATATTGCGCTGTTTGGCGTAGATGCGGACAACGACGGTACGAGGCGTTCGGATTGTATGATGGTTTTATCCCTGGACAGTGGACGGGGAAAAGCAAAGATTACTTCGTTGATGCGCGATTCTAAAGTACAGATTGATGGTCACGGCGAGGGGAAACTCAATCATTCTTATAGCTATGGTGGGCCAGCGCTGGCCATTCGCACCATCAACGAAAACTTTGATTTGAATATTGAGCACTTTGTGCAGGTCGATTTTTCCCAGATGGCAAATCTTATCGGCGCCATTGGCGGCGTACAGATTGACGTCAAGGAAAATGAGATAAAGGAACTAAACAAGTTTATCGGGGAATATTGCCGCGCAGCAGGTGCGCCGGAATGTCCGGTCGAACAACCCGGACTGCAAATGCTCAACGGGATTCAGGCCATGAGTTACGGCCGTATTCGCAAGGGCGGCACGGGCGACGACTGGGGGCGCGTAGAGCGTCAGGCGATTGTACTCGGAGCAATGTTTGACCGCGTGCGCAGTTTGTCTATTCCTGAACTGGTGCAGCTGGCACCAAAGATGCTGAAATATGTCACGTCGGATTTATCTTTATTGGAGATAACCGGATTGGCTGCCGGTATGCTGCGGCACGGTATGCCCGAAATCAGTCACAGTCGTATCCCTGTGGATGGACAGTGGCAGTATGGTGGCTCATCTGGCCAGTATATTGTGTTTGACGTAGAAAAAGCGGCACAGCAGCTCAATGATTATATTTATGAAGATATTCCACTTTCCTGAGGGAATAAAAAAGGACGCTTTATGCGTCCTTTTTTGTTGTGTCAAGATTAGCTGTCTTTGGCAGAAGCGATAAGATAGCGGTAAATCTGGGGGCGGAACTGTTCATAAAGGCCCAGATTGGTGTATAAGTCGCGGTAATATTCAAATAGATTGCGCTTGGTGGTAAAGGTGCGCCCGATGGTCAACGCACCGGTCAAACTCTTGCTGCGCTTGCGGTAGTAGTAAATTGGGGTTTGCAGCGCACAGAAAGTCTGTGCATAACGGATATATTCCAGGTTAAACTGAAAATCTTCGCTCCATTGCAGCGATTCATCGCAGCGAATGTCATGTTCCAGAATCAGCGAACGGCGGTATAACTTGTTCCACATCACGCCATAGTAAAAGCTGGCAGGTTCGTCGAGCAGATGGCGCGCAAATAGCCGTTGGTCCATCACCCGTGTGGTGTTCAGAAACCCATAAACCGATATTTTATCGTCAACCACGCGGCAAAAATGGGAGATGACCAAATCGGCCTGTGTTTCCTCGGCGCGCTCGACCAACAACCGTGTCGCATTCGCATCCAACCAGTCATCGCTGTCTACAAATTGGAGATAGGTTCCGTGGGCGCGTTCAATGGCGAGATTGCGCGTAGCAGATACACCGCTGTTTTGTTTGTCGATAACGCAAAATCGGGGGTCGCGCTGGGCGTACATGCGGCAGATGTGCAAGCTGGCATCGCTGCTGCCGTCGTTGACCAAAAAAACTTCAATATTTTGATAGCGTTGCCGCCGAACACTTTCGATACAAGTGGCGAGGTCGGGCGCGGCATTGTACACAGGAATAATGATGCTGACAAGCGGGGTGGAGGCGTTCAGGGTGATTCAGCTCCTTTGCGAAAATTTCCGGACGAATATGGGTATATTGCGGTAACTTTATTATAGCATTTGTAGTATCTAAGAAAATAGAAAAACTGTAAATTTTATTTTATAAAATTTCATCAGAAAACTTTGGAAAAATAACACGGATAGGATTGACGCGGACACAATTGCGCATTAAAATAAAACTATCTCCCATGATGGGACAGAAAACGAAAGAGAGGCAATTAGGTTATGAAAGAGTTTGATTACACCATTCAGGATGCACTGGGCATCCATGCACGTCCGGCAGGCCAACTGGTAAAGGTGGTAAAGGGATTTTCGAGCAAAGTTATGATTCAGAAGGCTGGCAAGTCGGTTGACGCAACGCGCCTGATGAGCCTGATGGGCATGGGTGTAAAGCAGGGCGATGCACTGCACATCACCGTTGAAGGTGAGGATGAAGTAGCTGCTTGCGAAGCACTCCAGAAGTTCTTTGCCGAGAACCTGTAATTTAAATTTGCTTTTACAAAAAAAGACAGCCCATCGGCTGTCTTTTTTACTATGACAAGAAGCGGCACGGATACGGTAAGATGCATACAAAACAGCCCGTTTAAAAAGTGCAATTTTATTGTGGTAGGCTGTTTTTGTGCCAGAAGTAAGCGGTGCAGATGCGGCGCACTTCGGGGCGATTGCGGATAGAAATGGGCACTGAGGCACCGCCGTCGGTAATCAGGGCTTCTTTTTCCACCGAGGACGCATGGTCGAGATTGACCAGAAAGCTTCGGTTGCAACGAATGAATTGTTCAGAAGGCAGTTGGGTCTGGATGCTTTTCAGCGGCATATTGCTTTCATATTGGATGCCCGCATTGCAATGTATGATACATTTCCAGTCGAACACCTCGACAAAATGGATTTCGGAAACCGGAATTTGCAATCTCGCGCGTTTGGAAATGATGTGCAGATGTGCAGGGGGCGTGCTGGACTGTTCGAGCATTGTCCTCACCACCTTTCTTACAGGACAGCCATGAGATGTCTGGCGGCTCTGTCTGAGAAATAATATGCTCAGGCGAAGTTTTGATAAGTACATTTTAACATGTATTTTATCAGAAAGCTAATCTTATGAACGACTTTTTCGGGTATTTTTAATGCTGTTTACAAGAAGTATTAAAAAGTTCGCGCAAAGGCATGAGAATGGCAGGTAAAACCGGTTTGAAAATTTACCGTACTGTGCTTGACAGAAACCTAACAAAAAGGTATACTGAAGAAAACAGAAATTTGACTAATTGACCAAAAGTATTTTGGGGAGAGAATAAAATTCATGGCAGAAGAAAAAGACATACGAGAGGAGAATACCGAAGACCGAATTTTAGATGCGGCATTTGATGTGGTGTATGAAAAGACCATCAGCGGCACGCGAATGGCATTGATTGCCGAACGCGCCGGCATGTTCCAGTCAAATATCCATTATTATTATAAGTCCAAACACGAGTTAATGCTCGCCGTACAAAAAAAGGTGTTTGACCGCTGCGCAGAGCTTCAACAAGCGCTTTTGAGCAACTGTGGCAGCGATATGGCCGAGCGAATTGGTGTTTTTTGGGGACAAAAACGGGAATTTATTGTCCACGAACAGCGGTATGATTTTGCAGAAATTGATTTTTGGGTGCAAGCCAGAGTCGATGATGCGATAAAAGCTGCGTTTGTGGAGTCTTTCCGCGTCTGGCGCGGTAAGATTGCGGATATGCTAAAAGAATTTGGAGTCCCAGACGAGCGGGCGGCAATGTTGGCGGCGGTTATGACTTCCATGATGGAAGGCGCGTCGTTTCAGTACCTGATTGACCCGGCCGCGTTCGATATTGACGGCTATTTCGATTATTGCACACAGATGGTCATTCGAGAAATTCGGAACGGCTGATAACACTGGACGCGAGCCCGGAAGGGTTTGCGTCCTTTTTTGTTTGGGTAGAAAGCGACAAGAAAAAGGAAGGTAATTTGTAAGAAACAGAGAAAGTGAGAGAGTAGTATGAAAAAATTATTGACAAACGGTACAGTTCTGACGCGAGATGCCGCCCAGCCTATGATAGAGCAGGGGGCAGTCCTGTTTGAAGACGGTGTGATTTTGGAAGTTGGCTCGGCGGCGGCACTGTGCGAGGCACATCCGGATGCCGAGCGCATTGACGCCAAGGGCGGTATCATCTTGCCCGGATTTATCAACGCCCATCATCACATTTATTCGGCGTTTGCGCGTGGGTTGTCCATTCCGGGCAACTGCCCAAGCGATTTCCCCGGTGTACTTGAAGGGACTTGGTGGAACATCGACCGCCATTTGCTGCGCCCCATGACCCGCATGTCGGCCTATATGACGCTTATCGAAAGCATTCGTTCGGGTGTGACTACGGTATTTGACCATCATGCTTCTTTTGGCGAAATCGACGGAAGCTTGGACGAGATTGCCGAGGCCGCGACAACGCTGGGCATTCGCGCTTGCCTGTGCTATGAGATTTCCGACCGCGACGGCGCGGAAAAAGCCCGTCAAAGCGTGCTGGAGAACGAGCGGTTTGAGAACTATTGCAAGACCGATAAAAGCGGATTGCTGGCCGCTATGTGTGGTATGCACGCTTCGTTTACCATTTCCGAGCAGACAATGGAGTTTGCACGCGCACATACCAATGCCGGTTTCCACATCCATGTATGCGAAGGCGCGTATGACCGCGACCATTGCAGCGCAACTTACCATGAAACCGTAGTTGAGCGTTTGAACCGACATGGCATTTTGGGAGAACAGACCATTTGCGGCCACTGTGTTTATCTGACCGACACCGACCGGCAGACATTGGCGCAGACCGGAACGGCTGTGGTGCATAACCCGCAGTCCAATATGGGCAACGCGGTTGGCGTGACCGATATCCTCAAACTGATAGATGCCGGTGTGACCGTAGGACTTGGCACCGATGGATTTACTTCGGATATTTTGGAATCGGTCAAGACCGCCAATGTACTGGTCAAGCACATGAATCAGCACCCGTCCGTTGGTTTTGGCGAGGTCATGGACATGGCATTCCAAAACAATGCTGCGCTTGCTGACCGTCACTTTGGTGATACTTGCGGCGTGATTCGACCGGGCGCACGCGCCGACCTCATTGTGTCCGACTACCGCCCCATGACCCGACTGACCGGTGACAATATCAATGGACATATCACTTTCGGTATGAATGGCCGAAACATCACAACAACCATCTGCGGCGGACGCGTTTGTATGCACGACCGTGAACTGGTGGGCATTGACGAGGAGAAAATACAGCACGAGTGCCGCGAACAGGCCGATGCCCTGTGGCGTGCGCTGGGTGCTTTATAAAGAGAAAAGACTGCAATTTTGAGAAGCGGGAAGGAGAACCCAACAATGAGCGATATCATGAGAGCGATTCCGTTTGCCGAACTGTTGACCCATTCGCTGCGCGAATACCGCGAGAAAAAGGAACTGTATGCGGTTCCGGTGGCCGATGTACCGGTCAATGCCAAGATGACGGTGGCCGAGCGTCCGCTGTCCTGCCCCATTGGGCCGGCGGCTGGCCCGCATACCCAACTGGCGCAAAACCTGATTGCCGGATTCGGCGCGGGCGCGCGTGTGTTTGAGCTGAAAACCGTGCAGATTTTGTACGGCGAACAGCTTGGTATTCAAAAGCCCTGTATCTGGACAGGCGATGAGGCGTATAATATCGAGTGGAGCACCGAACTGACCATCGCGGGTGCGCGGGATGAATACATCCGCGCTTATATCGTCATGCACCTGCTCGCCAAAGAGTTTGGCTTGGATGCAGATTTTCAGTTCCATGCCAGTGTCGGATACAACTTGGAAGGCATCCAAAGCCCGACCGTGGACGGTTTCTTGAACGCCATGCACGACGCTTCCCAAATCGAGGCTTGGAAAGAAGCAATCGACTGGACACTTGCCCATCTTGACCTATTTGAACACGTCGATGCTGACTTTGTGCGCAGCATTGACCCGTGCATTGCAAAGGTCATTACCCTTTCGACTATGCACGGTTGCCCAGCCGATGAAATTGAGCGCATTGCAACCTATCTGTTGACCGAAAAGGGCTTCCACACCTACATCAAGTGCAACCCGACCCTTATCGGCTATGAAGGCGTGAAATCGCTGCTGGATGAATTGGGCTATGGCTATATTGCGTTTGATACCACACACTTTGACCACGATTTGAAGCTGGATGACGCGCTTGCAATGCTGCGCCGCCTGCGCGAGACTGCCGCCGCACATGGACGGATTTTCGGCGTCAAGCTGACCAACACATTCCCGGTACAGATTAAGCGCGGAGAACTGGCGGGCGATGCTATGTATATGTCGGGCAAGCCGCTGTTCCCGTTGGCGATTGGCGTAGCGCGTATTTTGAGTGAAGCGTTTGATGGGGAATTGCCCATTTCGTTCTCCGGTGGTATTGACCTGCACAATGTGACCGAAGTATTGGCTTGTGGCATTGCACCGGTAACGGTTGCGACCCTGCTGCTCAAGGCAGGCGGATATAAGAACCTGACTAAGCTCGCCAAGGCAATGCCGGAAACCATTCCGACAAAGGTAGATGTCAAGCGCTTGGCGGCGCTGTGTGACTCCATTCCGGGCGATGACTATTACCACAAAAAGGCTGACCGCCCGCGTCCGGCACATCCCGATGACTTCCCGCCCGCTTGCTTTAAGTGCAAAAACTGTGTGGATGTGTGCCCGAACCGTGCAAATTATCCCATTCCTGAGCTGAAGATGGCCATTCACATTGACGCATACTGCAATGAGTGCGGAAACTGTGCTTGTCTGTGCCCGTTCGGCATCATTCCATACCGCGACAAGTTTACCCTGTTCTCTTGCGAAGAAGATTTCGTAAACTCGACCAACGACGGTTTCTTGGGTCGTGAAAAATATCGCTGGCATGGCGAAGTCGGTACCGATTTTGCGAACCTGCCTGAAGAACTGCGCAAGGCAATCGACGCAGTACTTGGCTGAGGAGGCGTTTTTCTGATGACAACTTGCATTCAAAACGGCACGCTGGTCACAAGTGCGGGCACGCGCAAAGCCGATTTGTTGATTGAAGATGGTGTCATTCGCGCGATGGGAACCGGCCTGACCGGTGACCAAGTCGTAGACGCGGCGGGCTGTCTGGTGTTTCCGGGCTTTATCGACGGGCATACCCATTTAGATATGCCGGTTTCGGGAACGGTGACCGCGGACGATTTTCAGACCGGTTCCGAGGCGGCCTTGCTGGGCGGCACGACCATGTTGATTGACTTTGCCACACAGGACAAGGGCGGCACGCTGGCCGATGCGCTGCGCGTGTGGCATGAGCGCGCTGACGGCAAGTGCGCCTGTGATTATGGCTTTCATATGGCGGTCACCGATTGGAATGAAGCCACGCGCCGCGAACTGCACGACATGGCGGCGGCAGGTGTGACTTCGTTCAAGGCCTATTATGCGTATGATGCGCTGATGGTCGATGACCGTGAAATGTACGACCTTTTGTGCGAGATGCGCGAGATTGGCGGTATTCTGGGCGTACACTGTGAGAATGGCCCGGTGCTCGACCGACTGCGGGAAAAGGCCATTGCACAGGGGCACACCGGTCCCGAATGGCATCCCCGCACCCGGCCTTCTCTGGTTGAGGGCGAAGCGGTTTCCCGTTTCCTGCGTATTGCGGCTTTGGCAGATGCACCGGCATGGATTGTGCATTTGTCCACGGCAGATGGATTGCGTGAAATCCGCACCGCCCGCGAGCGGGGGCAGACCGTACTGGTGGAAAGCTGTCCGCAGTATTTCACTTTGACAGAGGAAGTTTACAATAAGCCCGATTTTGAGGCGGCAAAATATGTGTGCTCGCCGCCGCTGCGCCCGCAAGCCGACCAAGATGCCCTGTGGCAGGCGCTGGAAAACGGGGAAATTGATATCTTGTCTACCGACCACTGTTCTTTTCATTTCAAGGGACAGAAAGAAATGGGACGGGACGATTTTACTAAAATCCCGAACGGTATGCCGGGCATTGAACACCGCCCAACCGTTATGTATACGGCGGCGGTGGCTTCGGGACGCATTTCGGCAAGCGATTTGTGCCGGATGCTGGCCGAAAATCCGGCTAAAATGTTCGGCGTCTGGGCGCGCAAGGGCAGTCTGGACATCGGCAAGGATGCGGACATTGTTATCTATGACCCCAAGGCAGACAGCACGATTTCGGCGCAGCATCAGCGCCAAAACTGCGATTATACGCCGTTTGAGGGATTCCGCACAGCAGGTTCGGTGCGCGATGTATTCTTACGCGGGATTCATGCGGTAAAAAATGGCCAGTTGGCACAAACCGGATGCGGACAGTATATTGTCCGTGACAAAATGAGGTGAAAAGCGATGTATACACTGACGATTAACGGTGCGCCCTACACATCCGAGCAGGACAAGCGCTTGATGGATGTACTGCGCAATGAATTGGGATGTAAGTCGGTAAAGGACGGCTGTTCGGAAGGTGCCTGCGGTACCTGTACCGTGCTGATTGACGGTAAGCCGACCAAATGCTGTGTGCAAAAGTTGTCGCGCCTGAATGGTAAGACCGTTCAGACGGTAGAAGGCTTGACCGATGAGGAAAAAGAACTGTATGTCTATGCGTTTGGACAGGCTGGCGCAGTCCAGTGCGGCTTCTGTATTCCCGGCATGGTCATCTGTGCCAAGGCGCTGTTAGACCAGAATTTAAACCCGACTCGCGACGAAATTGCGTTTGCACTGCGCAATAACTATTGCCGCTGCACCGGATACAAGAAGATTATCGACGCAGTCGGATTGGCGGCTGAAATCAAGCGTTCGGGCGGCAAAATTCCCGAAATTCCGCCCATTACCGGTATCGGCGGACAGGTGGTACACCGTATCGACGTGCGCGAAAAGGTGCTGGGCACCGGCGTGTATGCCGATGATATGGAACTGCCGGGTATGCTGTATGGTTCGGCGGTACGCGCACAGTATCCGCGTGCTGTTGTGCGCGCCATCGACACCAGCGAAGCCGAAAAGGTGCCGGGCATTGTGCGCATTGCAACGGCTGCTGATATTCCGGGCGAAAATAAGGTCGGTCATGTCAAACATGACTGGGATACCCTGATTCCGATTTTGGGCTATACCCATTATCTCGGTGATGCCATCGTATTGGTTTGCGGCGAAACGATGGAAGCGGTAGAGCAAGCCAAGAAGCTGGTTAAAATTGAATACGATGTCAAAGAAGCGGTTTTCGACCCGCATGAGGGCATGAAGGAAGATGCACCGCTGGTACATCGCGGCGGCAATATCCTGGCGCATGAAAAGCTCAAACGCGGCGACCCGGATAACGCGATTGCAAATGCAAAATATGTGGTTACACGTCACTATGAGACCCCGTTCACCGAGCACGCATTTATGGAACCCGAATGTGCGATTGCAGACTTTAACAAAGATGAAAACATGGTTACCATCTGGTCATCTGACCAAGGCGTTTATACCACACAACATGAATGTGCGATGATGTTGGGACTGCCCGCAGAACATGTGCATGTTATCAATGCGCTGGTCGGCGGCGGCTTTGGCGGCAAGGAAGATATGTCGGTACAGCATCATGCCGCGCTGCTGGCTTACCTGACCGGGCGACCGGTTAAGGTCAAGTTGACCCGCGCAGAATCCATTCTGATTCATCCCAAGCGCCATCCAATGTCCATTGACTGCACCACGGCATGTGATGAGAATGGTATTTTGGTCGGCACGCGCGTGCGCGTCGTAGCCGATACCGGTGCATATGCGTCTCTGGGCGGGCCGGTATTGCAGCGCGCCTGCACCCATGCGGCTGGGCCGTATAACTATCAGAACATTGATATTGACGGCGTGGCAGTTTACACCAACAATCCGCCCGCCGGTGCATTCCGTGGCTTCGGTGTCACACAGACCTGCTTTGCTACCGAATGTAATTTGAATCTGCTGGCCGAACAGGTTGGTATTTCGCCGTGGGAGATTCGTTATCGCAATGCCATCCGTCCCGGTCAGGTGCTGCCCAATGGACAGATTGCCTTTGAGGGCACGGCGCTGGTAGAAACGTTGGAAGCAGTCAAGGATGTATTTGAAAACCATCCTCGTGCAGGCATTGCTTGTGCGATGAAAAACGCAGGTGTAGGCGTGGGCTTGGCTGACTGGGGACGCTGCCGCTTGACCGTAGAACAGGGCAAGATTCATATTCGTGCAGGTGCTTCGTGTATCGGTCAGGGATTGGGTACCGTGCTGACCCAGATTGCCTGTGAAGTGACCGGAGAACCGGCTGACCGTATGGTATACGTTGCGGCACAGACCATCACCGCGCCCAATTCGGGCGACACCTCTGGCTCTCGTCAGACGCTGGTAACCGGCGAAGCGTGCCGCCGCGCTTGCGTCAAGCTGGTTGAGGCACGCGGTACAGGTACGCTGGACGACCTTGAAGGACAGGAATTCTTGGGCGAATATCTGGCAAAGACCGACCCGATGGGCGCGGACAAGCCCAATCCGGTTTCCCATGTCGCTTATGGATACGCAACACAGGTGGTCTTGCTCAACGAAGATGGAACGATTGAAAAGGTGGTTGCCGCACATGATGTCGGGCGTGCGATTAACCCGAACGCCTGTGAAGGACAGATTGAAGGCGGCGTCGTAATGAGCTTGGGCTACGCACTGACCGAGCGCTTCCCGATTGACCACGGACGACCGACCTTAAAATTGGGTCAGTTGGGTCTGTTCCGCGCCAACAAGACACCCGATGTACAGGCGATTTTGGTCGAAAAGAACAAGCCTGACTTGGCTTGCGGTGCGGTCGGTATTGGTGAGATTACCTCGATTCCGACAGCGCCAGCCGTACAAGGTGCGTATTATAAGCTGGATGGCAAGTTCCGCACAACGCTGCCGCTTCCCGAAACACCGTATACTCCCAAATAAGAGAAAAAATACAAAGCCGTTCCCAATCGGAACGGCTTTGTTATTGCATAAGAAAAGAATGAAAGAGGGAAAAGAAAACGTCCTGCCGAGTAGCAGGACGTTTGATGTTTTGTGTAAATGTTGAACCGATGGGCAATTACTTGTCCTGTTTTTTCTCTTCCTTGGGAAGCGTCAGATTCAAAATAATTGCAACGATGGTTGCCAATACGACCGGCGAACTGCCGAATACCGTCGTAACCCAAGTCGGGAAGCCGCCGAGAGAACCTTGAACCTGTGTGATACCGATGCCGATGGCAACGGCCAGACCGACAACTGCACTGGAACGCATGGAGAAACCACCAGAGGTAATCATGCGCACACCAGTCATTGTGATGGTGGCGAAAACCGAAATGGTTGCGCCGCCGATAACACACTGAGGAATGGTGGTCAGAACCGAGGAAATCTTGGGAACAAAGCCTGCAATCGCAAGCATGATAGCAGCGAATGTAAAAACAGCACGGTTGATAACACGATTCATTGTGACAATACCAACGTTTTGGCTGTATGATGCGGTGGGCAGACCGCCGAACAGTGCGCCAAGGACACTCATAACACCTTGTCCGATGATACCGCCAGACAGTTCCTTGTCTGTGGGCATACGGTCCATACCGCCCATTGTGGTGGAGCTCAGGTCACCGATGGTTTGTACAGCGTTGACGATGTAAACGATAGCCAGCGAAATGCACGCGCTGATTTCAAACTTTAAACCAAAGTGCAGAGGGGTAGGCAGATTGAACCAGCCAGCTGCGCCAACTTCGGCAAACGAAACCATGCCCATGGCATACGCTACGATATAACCAACAATCATGCCGAACAGAATCGCACCCAATTTCAAAACGCCTTTGCAGAAATGGCTGAGCGCGGTAACAACCAGCAGCGTGATGATAGCAACCAGCCAGTTTTGGGGCGAACCAAAGCCCTCAGAACCTGCGCCGCCAGCCATATATTTGATAGCGGTGGGATAGAGCGACAGGCCGATGGTAAAAATAACAGTACCTGTTACGAGCGGCGGGAACAGCACACGAATCTGTTTGACGAAGATGCCGAACAGAATGGCAACGATACCGCCGATGATTTCAGCGCCCAAAATGGTCGGAAGGTCGAACTGGCCGCCGATGGCGAGCAGCGTGGGGACATACGCGAAACTAATGCCCATGATAACCGGCAATCGCGAACCGATTCTGCCGAAGATAGGAAATAGTTGAAGCAGCGTCGCCAGCGCAGTAACCAACAGAGAAACCTGAATCAGCAGTGTGCGGTCGGCACCTTCAATGCCGCAGGTGTTGGCGACCAGAATAGACGGCGTGACAATGCCGACGATAGCGGCGACAACGTGCTGCAATCCGAGCGGCACCAACTGATTTGCGGCGGGAATCCCCTCATAACGGAAAACCGCCGAGGAATCATGTGGTGTTGAGTTGTTCATAGACAATCCCTCACAATCTTTGTTTTGCACAAAAAAATATTTTTCGTACCGCGTTTCATTAACAATAATATACATGAATGTTGGGGAACTTGCAAGTAAAACAAATTTTGAAACCACCAAATCATTTGTCCAAAATTTAGGTAAAATGCGAATAGATGAAAGCGAAAAAATGGTGCCTGTCAAAAATTTGTCAAATACAAGAGAGTAGTCGAAATAAAATGCAGGATTTGATTTACGAAATTGCAAAGGAGAAAAAAGAAGAACGGCTTTCTTGTGGAATAGGCGGCCTTGTGGTAAAATGATACACAGACAACCAGCGGCTGTGCGAGCCGCTGTGAGGAGGAACGAAAAGATGATATGGCCCTTTGGAAATTCAGAAGAGAGAAAACAGAAAAAACGCGCAAAACAGGCCAAGGCGTTCTATGAGGACGCGCTTGATTTGGTCGAGACGCAGGAATATGACAAAGCTCTGGATTTGTTAGAGCAGGCAAAGGAATTAGGACATGAACAGGCTGAAAACAAGATAGCCGAAATTCATGCGATGTTTGAAAAGGTGGAGGAAGCACCCAGCGAGCCTGAGCAGGTGCAGCAGCCTACCTTGAAAATCCCCGAAGAACAGGCCAAAGCGCTGTACGAAACCGGTATTGCAGCGCGTGACCGCGGCGATTACAGCACCGCGCTTCAGGCGTTGGGGGATGCGGCGAAGGGTGGACTGCCCGCTGCAATTTTTGAGTTCGGTCAACTGTTTTTTACCGGCAGAGGCGTGGAGCGCTCGTTACAGCGCAGTTTTGACTGTGCCGTTGCAGCGGCAAAATTGGGCTATCCGCGCGCTATGCTGTTTATCGGCACGCTGTACGCCAAGGGGCTGGGATTGGAGCCGAACGGCGAAAAGGCAGCCGAATGGCTGCAACAGGCCGCTGACCTCGGAGACGCATCGGCGCAGTTTAATCTTGCGCTGCTTTACAGCAAGGGTGATTTGGTCGAACGCAACTTTGACAAAGCCATCCCGCTGGCCAAGGCGGCTGCGGCGCAAGGACATGAAAAAGCCCAGCAGCTATTGGACAATTTGCAGGAGAGCGAACGCGATGAATGGATGCGCCAGGGCGTAGAGGCCTACAAAAAGGGTGACTTCCAAAACGCGGCCTTTTTGTTCCGGCAGTCGGCTGGTTCGGGTTCGGCGGCAGCAGCGTTTAACCTCGGTTTGTGCTATGAAAACGGCGAGGGCGTGCGGCAGGACTTCACGAAGGCGCTGCGCTGGTACACCAAGGCCGCCGAGCAAGGACATATGCGCGCACAGTGTTCGGCAGGTGTACTGTGTGAGAACGGCGGCGACGGCGCGTTTGACCCGCGCCCGGAAGAAGCATTCCAGTGGTATGTTAAGTCGGCTGAGCAGGGCAACCCCCGCGCACAGGCGCTGTTGGCATCGGCGTACCGTCGTGGGTTTGGGTGCGAGCAAGACCCGGTTGCCGCAGTACATTGGTACACCAAGGCAGCGGAACAGGGATATGCACAGGCACAGTATGATTTGGGCTTGTGGTATATCGAGCGTGCCCGCGACCTCAACCCCGAAATGCAGTCTGAAATGTTGACCCGCGCGCGCAACTGGCTGGAAAAAGCAGCCGACCAAGGCTTTGAAAAAGCACGCAAGATGCTGCCCGACCTCATCCGCCTGCAAGGTGGTGGCGGAGACCGCTTTGTAGAAGCAGTCGAGGCGGCAAAAGCCGGCGACCATCAAAAGGCGATGGAGCTGTATGAACAGTGCGCCGAAGAGGGCATCGCAGAAGCGACGGCTGCTTTGGGTCAGTATTATGAAAAAGGCGAGGGCGGCTTAGAGGTCAATCCGGAAAAGGCGCTCGAATGGTACACCAAGGCCGCCGAGCAGGGCAGCCCGCGTGCGATGCTGTTTTTGGGCATGGCGAACGAAACCGGCATGTGTACCGAAAAAAATATGGCTAAGGCGGTCGAGTATTATCGCAAGGCTGCCGAAGCGGGCAACGCCCGTGCTATGATTTTGTTGGGTGTTGCCTATGAAGAGGGCAAGGCACTTGACAAGGATATGACGACCGCGATGGAGTGGTATCAGAAGGCTTACGACCAAGGCGAGGACAGCGGCGCGATGTATTTGGGCATGGCATACCGGGATGCTGATGCTTCGTTGGCCGACCTTGATAAGTCGGAATCGCTGCTCAAACCGTTGGCAGAGGGTGGCAACGCCAATGCCATGCGCGAAATGGCGCTTTTGTGCTGGAAGCGCACCCAAGGAATGCGTGAACCGGAAAAGGTACTGGTTTTGTTGGAAGATGCCTGTGATTGGGCGAAAAAGTCGCAGGAAGCGGGCGACAAGCGCGCAGCAGGCCTGCTCAATACGCTGCAATCGCGCCGCGATACCATCCGTGGGGCAACTCCGGCGGGACTGCTGTACAGCGGCCTGCGGCTGCTCAATGGAGACGGCGTGGAGCAGGATGAAAAAACCGCATTGCGTATGCTGCAAGTGGCAGCCAATTCGGGCAATGGCCCGGCGGCTGGTGTGCTGGGGCTGTGTTACGCCAAGGGAGAGCACGTCGAGCGCGATAATGAGAAGGCAAAACAGTGGTTTGAGCGCGGCGTAGAACTCAAAAACCCCGAATCCATGATGAATCTGGCGTATATGTACCTCAACGGTGTCGATATGCCGGTCGATGCGGCAAAGGCGGCCGAATTGTATGAACAGGCGGCACAGCTTGGTTTTGCACCTGCGGGCTTCCATCTGTCTCAGCTTTACCGAGAGGGAAAAGGTGTGCCCAAAGACCGCGTGAAGGAATTTGAATGGGCGCTCAAGTCGGCGGAAGCTGGTCATGTGCCTGCCCAGTATCATGTCGGTGCCCTTTACTGGAACGGTGATGGCGTAGGACGCAATCTGGTGGAAGCCAAAGCATGGATGGGCAAGGCAGCCGAAGGCGGCTTTGCAGCGGCAAAGGAAATGCTGGGGCGGATTGCCAAGTTAGAGGAGAGAGCAGCGCAGGCCGCACAACAGAAAGATGCGGAAGACAAGCCCGAGCAATCGGACAAGAAAGAATCATAAAGAATTATTTTTGCAAATCAAGAGCCGCCCCAACCGGGGCGGCTCTTTTGCATATGCAGCCGTTATTCGGTCGGACAAATAACGGTTGCTTTTCATTTTGCCGAATGATAAAATGAAGAAAACGAGAGTGAGAGGGGCAGAGCACATGAAAACAATCCGAACCCAAGATGCGGTCGGGCATGCCCTATGCCATGACCTGACCCAGATTATCCCCGGAAAATACAAAGATGCCCGTTTTCGCAAGGGACATATCGTGACCGAAGCGGACATTCCGATACTGCTTTCGATGGGCAAAGAAAACCTGTATGTATGGGAAAAACAGCCCGGTATGCTACATGAAAATGAGGCGGCCGAGCGGATGGCCAACCTGTGCGGCACCGAACATTTTGTACGCAGCGCGGTAAAGGAGGGCAAGATTGAACTTTCTGCCGATTGTGATGGGCTGCTGAAAGTGGATTCTGTGCGGCTCAAAGCGGTCAATTCGGCTGGACAGGTTATGATTGCGTCACGGCATGGCAATACACCGGTCAAAAAAGGTGATAAGATTCTAGGAACGCGCGTGATTCCGCTTGTCATCGCCGAAGAAACGCTGCAAAAGGCCGAAGCCGCCGCAGGGCAAGCACCATTGTTCCGGCTGATGCCGTACCGCCTGCATCGTGCCGCTATTGCAGTCACGGGAAGCGAAGTCGAGAGTGGACGTATTGACGATAAGTTTTCCCCCGTGGTACGCGATAAGCTGGCAGAGTTTGGGATAGAAACCGTAGCTGTCCGGCAGGTGGGCGACGACCCGGCACGACTGACACAGGCGATTTTAGACTTTATTGCACAGGGCGCAGAAATGGTCGTTTGCACCGGCGGCATGAGTGTTGACCCCGACGATAAAACCCCGCTGGGTATCAAAAACACCGGCGCGGATATCATAAGTTATGGCGCACCAGTGCTGCCCGGCGCAATGTTCCTGTTATCTTACTATGGGGAAAATCGCGTGCCGGTTTGTGGTCTGCCCGGCTGCGTGATGTATACAAAACGCACCATTTTTGACCTTGTTTTGCCGCGCTTGGCCGCGTGTGACCCGGTGACGGCACAGGATTTGGCTGCATTGGGTGAGGGCGGTTTGTGCCTGAATTGTCCGGTATGCACCTATCCGAACTGTGGATTCGGAAAATAAACAAATAAACTGCAAGGGAGGCGGGAGGATGCGCGACCAATGGGGACGTGCCATCACATATGTCCGCGTGTCGGTGACCGACCGCTGTAATTTGAGATGTCAATACTGTATGCCGCAGGAAGGAGTACCCTTTTTGCCGCATGAGGCGATTTTACGCTTTGAGGAAATTGTACAGGCCGTGCAAGCGTTGGCGGCGTGCGGCGTGTCGCGGGTCAAACTGACTGGCGGCGAGCCGCTGTGCCGCAAAAACTTGCCGCAACTGGTGCGCATGTTGTATGATGTGCCGGGAATTGAGGAGGTTACACTGACCACCAACGGAATTTTGCTCCCGCAACAGGCGAAAGAGCTGTTTGATGCTGGTATTTTGCGGGTCAATGTGAGTTTGGATACACTCAAGCCCGAACGGTATGCAAAAATGACCCGGTGCGGTAAATTGAATGACGCACTTGCCGGACTGCGCGCAGCGCAGCAAGTCGGGATGCACGTCAAACTCAATGTCGTGCCTGTGCGCGGCTGGAACGATGATGAAGTGGTAGATTTGGTGCGCTTTGGCAAACAGAACGGGGTGCCGGTGCGGTTTATCGAACTCATGCCGGTGGGCTTGGGTGCCGAGCAGCGCGGACTATCCAACGCCGAAGTGCGCGACATGGTGCAACAGGCGATGCCCGGATTCACGCCATTTCGCGGTCAGACGTTGGGCAATGGCCCGGCGGTGTGTTATGGCTGGCCGGACGGCGGTGTATTCGGGCTGATTGGAGCAGTACACGACCGTTTTTGTACCTCGTGCAATCGGGTACGGTTGACGGCTGACGGCATTTTGCGACTGTGCCTCGCCCATCCAGATGGACTGGATTTAAAGCCGTATCTGCGAGCGGGCAAGCCCGGCTTGACTGAGGCGCTGCAACAGGCGATTTTGAATAAACCACTTGGACATAATTTTAGCGGCCAACAGACAGATGACCGCACGATGAATGGAATAGGAGGGTAATATGGGAAAGGTTATCGCCGTTTGCACCAGTCCGGCGCGCGGCACACAGAAAGAGAATGTACATCGAGCGACCTTTCGCGTGGGGCATGGCATTGAGGGAGACGCCCATGCAGGCGATTGGCATAGACAGGTCAGTTTGCTTTCCTATGACAAGGTGGAAGCATTCAATGCACGCGGCGCGGCTGTGACCGACGGTGCATTTGGTGAAAACCTGCTGGTCGAAGGATTTGACTTTGCACGGCTTCCGGTGGGTACTTGGCTGCAATGCGGCGACGTGCGGTTGGAGATAACCCAGATTGGCAAACAGTGCCACCACGGCTGCGAGATTTTCCAGCGCATGGGCGATTGCATCATGCCGCGGGAAGGTGTGTTTGCACGGGTGCTGCACGGCGGTGAAATCGCCGAGGGTGATGAAATGACCATCGTGTATCGTGTGGGCATCGTAACGGCCAGCGATAAGGGCGCAACCGGTGTGCGCACCGATTTGAGTGGCCCGAAGATTCGAGAGTGCCTGCCCCAAGGATATGAGGTGGTCAGCTATACGGTTGTAGCGGACGAGCGGCAAGCGTTAGCCGATGAACTGCGGCGCCTGTGTGATGAAGTGGGTTGCAACCTGATTTTGACCACGGGCGGGACAGGATTTTCTCCGCGCGATGTCACACCGGAAGCAACGCGCGATGTTATCGAGCGCGATGTACCCGGCATTGCCGAAGCCATTCGCGCGTACAGTTTGCAAAAGACCAAGCGCGCCATGCTCAGTCGGGCAGTCAGCGGTATTCGTGGACATAGCCTGATTGTCAATCTGCCGGGCAGTCCCAAGGCGGTAGAGGAGAGCATGGAAGTTTTTGTGGACACCGTAGGGCATGGTTTGCGGTTGTTGCTCAACACCGACGGCGAATGTGCCAGAACGTAAACAGAAAGGGGTCGGCGCATGAATCCAAAGTTCACCGCAGATGCAACACTGCGTATTCTGTGCAATGGAGAAAAAACGTTTGGGCCGGGCATGGCGCAGTTGTTAGAGGGCATTGAACGGCTTGGCTCACTGCGCCGCAGTGCGGCCGAAATGGGGATGAGTTATAACAAGGCGTGGAATATTGTGCGAAACAGCGAAAAAAAGCTGGGAAAAACACTGATTGAGCGCAAAGTAGGCGGTGCACGCGGCGGCGGCGCGGTGCTGACCGCAGACGGACAAGAACTGCTCCAGCGGTATCGCGCGTTTGAGACAGAAGGAAAGAAGGCGTTGGCGCAGCTTGCCGCGCAATATTTTGAGGGGATGTGAGCGGATGGAACCAATCGTATTTTGTAGGGGCGGCGGCTGTACGGCCAAATTGGGGCCAGCGGTGCTAGAGCGCGTATTGTCGCAGTTGCCGCGCCCAACCGACCCCGCGCTGCTCATCGGCAGCGAATCAAGCGATGATGCAGCGGTGTATCAGCTTGCCGATGACCTTGCGATGGTGCAGACGCTGGACTTTTTCCCCCCGATGGTCGAAGACCCTTATCTGTTTGGGCAGATTGCGGCCGCGAACGCGCTGAGTGATATCTACGCGATGGGGGGACGTGTGCGCACGGCGCTTAATATTGTCTGCTTTCCCGAAGCGATGGATTTGAACATTCTGGGACGTATTTTGCAGGGTGGTTGTGAAAAAGTGATGGAGGCGGGCGGCTCGCTGGCGGGTGGCCATTCGATTGCAGACCAAGAAGTAAAATACGGCTTGTCGGTAACCGGCACCATCCACCCCGAAAAAATCCGACCCAACAATGCCGGACGGGTGGGAGATGCACTGGTATTGACCAAGCCGCTTGGCGTGGGCTTAGTATGTACGGCGGCACGCATGGGCGCGGCGAGTGACGATGCATTAGCGCTTGCCGTGCGTTCCATGACTACACTGAACAAATATGCTGCCGAACTTGCCGACCGCTATCCGGTTCATGCTTGCACCGATGTAACTGGATTTGGTCTGCTCGGTCATCTGCACGAGATGACCCGCCCGGACTTAACTGCGCGGATTTATATGAAAGATGTGCCGGTCATCCCGCAAGCGGCTGCATATGCCGACGGCTTTTATTTGACCGCTGCCGCCCAGCGCAACCGCAATTTTGCAGATGGGCGTGTGAAGCTCAAAGGGCTGACCTTTGCACAAGAAGAAATTCTGTTTGACCCGCAGACGTCGGGCGGATTGCTGTTTGCATTGGATGCAGATGCCGCCGATGAATTTGTACGCGAACTGCAAGCACTTGGACTGCCCTGCGGTAAAATTGGGCAGTTCATACCGCGCATGGATGCCGAGATTATCGTACAGGCATAATACAAAGCGCAAAGATAAAAAACGGGTAAAGGAGACAAAGCAATATGGCAACGATTGTAGATGCACGCGGAAAGGCATGTCCGCAGCCGGTCATTGACACCAAAAATGCGATTCAGCAGCAGGGAACACCGGTTATCACGATGGTGGACAATGATATTGCCCGTCAAAATGTGGAAAAAATGGCGCGCCAGATGGGATTGAGCGCAGAAGCAAGTGAAATTGATGGCGGTTGGCGCATCCTGATTCAGCCGGTCAGCAGCGATGTGTTGTCGGCTGTGATGAATGATGCAGCAGATGCGATGAACAATGTACTGCCGGGTCTGGACTGTGTACCGTGCCAGACACAGCCAGCGGCACAGGCCGGGCCGACCGTTGTGGTGTTGTCCTCGGACTGCATGGGAAGTGGAGATGACACACTGGGTCGGGCACTGATGAAGGGATTTGTCTATGCACTGACCCAGTTAGACCAAGCACCCCAGACCGTGCTGTTGTACAATGGCGGCGCAAAGTTGTCTTGCACTGGTGCGGATACGGTTGCCGACCTCAAAGTGCTGGCTGAGAACGGCACCGAAATTTTGACTTGCGGCACTTGCTTGAATCATTATGGATTGACCGACCAGCTCGCAGTCGGTTCTGTGACCAATATGTATGCCATTGCCGAGGCAATGGCGGGTGCGGGAAAGGTGATTCGTCCATGATGAATGGTATCATTGTGCGCGGCGCGGGCGACTTGGCGACCGGAACGATTGTGCGGTTGGTCAACAGTGGTTTTCGCGTGCTGGTGACCGAATGTGAACGCCCGTCAGCCATTCGCCGGCAGGTGGCCTTGTCTGAGGCGGTTTACGATGGCACGGCAACGGTTGAAGGTGTGACCGCGCAGCGTATTGCATCGGTCAAAGAAGTGGAATCGGTGTGGGCACACGGGCGTGTACCGCTGCTGGTGGATGAATCTGGCGACTGTATACAGGAATTGCGCCCGCTTATTGTAGTCGATGCCATTCTTGCAAAGCGCAATTTGGGCACGACGCGCGATATGGGACTGATTACAATTGCCCTTGGCCCCGGATTTGTTGCGGGGCAGGATGTAGACGCCGTGATAGAAACCGTGCGCGGGCACAATCTGGGACGTATTTTATATACGGGTGCGGCGCTGCCCAATACAGGCGTACCCGGATTGATTGGCGGTTATGACAAAGAGCGCGTCATACATGCGCCGGTTGCCGGACAGATTCAAACAGCGCTTGACGAGAACGGCACGGCGGTCGAGATTGGCAGCATGGTGCGCAAAGGACAAGTGATTGCATGGATTGGGGATACACCGGTTATTGCAACGTTGGACGGTGTACTACGCGGCCTGATTCGAGCGGGTTATACCGTGACCAAAGGATTCAAAATTGCTGATATTGACCCGCGCACGACAGAAAAGAATAATTGTCACACCATTTCGGACAAGGCGCGCAATATTGCAGGCGGCGTGCTGGAAGCGATTTTGCACTTGGCACAGGAAAGGGGAATCCAACTGTTTTGATTTATTTCGATGCGGCGGCAACCTCTTTTTTAAAGCCGCCACAGGTCAAACAGGCGGTGTGCGAGGCGTTTGATACAATGGGTTCTCCCGGCCGCGGGGCACATCCACTTTCGCTTGCCGCTTCGCGTGCGGTATTGCAGTGTCGGGAGCAGTTGGCGCAGTTGTTCGGACTTCCAGACCCGGCACGGGTGTGTTTTGCGCACAATGCAACCGATGCGCTGAATACGGCGATTTTTGGTTTGTTTGCGCAGGGTGACCACATCATCACCACGGCGCTGGAACACAATTCGGTATTGCGGCCACTATACCGACTGGAAGAACAGGGCGCACAGCTCACGATTTTGCCCGCCGATGCAAAGGGATGCGTGAACATGGAGGATTTTGCGCGTGCGCTGCGTCCCAATACACGCGGCGTAGTGTGTACACAGGCATCCAATGTCACCGGAAACGCGCTTCCGATTGGGCAGATTGGCGCATTTTGCCATGAACACGGTTTGTATTTTGTCGTGGATGCGTCACAGTCTGCCGGTGTGCTGGAAATTGACATGGTAAGACAAAGTATCTCGGTATTATGCTTTACTGGGCATAAAGGCTTGTTCGGGCCGCAAGGAACCGGTGGTCTGTGTGTCATGCCCAATATCGAGATACGCCCGCTCAAGGTGGGCGGCAGTGGGGTATACAGCTTTATGCACCAACATCCGTCTGATTATCCGACCGCGCTGGAGGCTGGCACACTCAATACAGCAGGGATTGCCGGATTGTTGGCTGGTTTGGAATTTATCGCTGCAACTGGCCGTGAGAATATCCATGCACGCGAAGAACAGCTTGCACAACGCTTCCGTACAGGTATTGCACAGGTACGCGGTGTGCAATTGTATGGAGACGAACACGCACCGGAGCGTACCGCCGTTGTTGCGATGAATCTGGGCGATGAGGACGCGGGCGAGGTAGCGGACGTGCTGGCACAAGACTATGGAATTTGTACCCGTGCAGGGGCGCATTGTGCGCCGCTGATGCACCAAGCGCTGGGCACTGTCGAGCAAGGGCTAGTGCGTTTTTCGTTCTCATACTTCAATACCGAAGATGAGATTGATACCGCGATTGGGGCCATACGCGAGTTGTCCGGGCGGTTATATGGGGAGGATGCTCCATGCTGAGAAAAAAAGAACCGTGTGTCGTCGCCACGTTTGCGACGACCACAGCCGCTATGCAGACCGAACAGGCGGCTCGTGAACGGGACGTGCCCGGAAGACTGATTCCCGTACCGCGGGAAATCACTGCGGGATGTGGCTTGGCGTGGAGTGCACCGCAAGCGGCTGAGGACGCTTTGCACGCGCTGTTTGCACAGACCGGCATCAAACCGCAGGAAATTCACCATCTCATGATTTGAAAGAGGAACCGCACATGGATAACCGTTATCAACAGATTGCACAGGCGATTTTGCAGGGGCAGCGTGTACGGCGCATGACCGCACTGGATGACGCACAGCTTGGAAAGGTGTGGACCAACCAAGAGTTACCCGATGTTCCGAGCAAGGCGCCGTTTGTGTTCGATGACCCGCAGACCGGTACGCCCATGTTGTATGAAGAATTATGCCAGCAAAAAGTGTTGCTGATTTGCGGTGGTGGTCATGTATCGGTTCCCGTGGCACAGCTTGGTAAACTATTGGGGTATCGTGTGCTGGTTGTGGATGACCGACCGGAATTTGCCAGCCAAGAGCGGTTCCCGCAAGCCGATGCGGTGACCTGCGCGGCGTTTTCCGATTATCTGCAAAGTTTTGATTGGCAGGGTATGCCCGATTTGTCAGTGGTCATTGTCACGCGCGGTCATGCGGCAGATGCCGTGTGTTTGCGGCAGGCAGTTGCACATGACCTGACCTATATTGGCATGATTGGCAGCAAGCGCAAGAATCAGGCGGTGTTTGATTTGCTGCGCAGTGAGAGTGTGACCGATGCACAACTTGCCGCGGTTCATGCGCCGATTGGTCTTTCGATTGGAGCCGAAACACCGGAAGAAATCGCCGTCGCAATCGCGGCGCAACTGATTGAAACGCGGCGCACCAGTGCAAACGCGGGACTGTCAGAGGCCATGTTGACCGCGCTGGCTGAGGGGCAAACTGGTATCATGGCAACCGTTGTGCGCAAGCGCGGTTCGGCACCGCGCGGTATTGGAGCGCGTATGTTTTTTATGGACAACGGGCACAAGTTGGGGACGGTCGGCGGCGGGCTTGCTGAACTGGAAGTGTGTCGGTTGGCAGAACAGTGCAAACAAGACCGTCGAACTGTGCTGCACTCGTTTGATTTGGCGAACGGGGAAGCGGGCAAGTCGGGAATGATTTGCGGCGGTCAAATCGATGTGTTGTTTGAGGTGGTCGAGTGATTGCCGCCGTTGTGCTGGCGGCGGGGTTGTCCCGCCGTATGGGGTGCGATAAATTGCTGTTGCCGCTGCAAGGCAAGCCCATGTTTGCATATACGGTTGACCGCGTGGCGGCGTATGGGTTTGACCAGCGGATTCTGGTCACCAATACGCCAGAGATTGCGCAGTATGGAACGCAAATGGGATTTACCGTTGTGCCGTCGCCTGATGCCGCGTGCGGCATGGGACATTCGGTGGCGGCCGGTACACGCGCAATCAGACAGGATATGAACGGCGCTCTGTACTTGAATGCTGACCAGCCTTTTCTGACCGCCGATATTATTCAGACCTTGTGTGAGACGTTTGCACACAGCGGGCAGATTGTGGTGCCCTATCGGGAGGGACGCCCATCCAGTCCCTGCCTATTTCCGGCGCGATTTTTTGAGCAGCTAAAAGACCTGACAGGAGAGCAGGGCGGGCGCACTATCTGGAGACAATATTCCGAACAGGTGTGCCGCGTAGATATCGAAGGCATTGCTGCACTTGCCGATTTAGACCGGCCGGAAGATTATGCCGCATATGTCAAAAAAGAGGACGCATAAAGCGTCCTCTTTTTTGACATTATGGGCATATAGCTGTGAGCACATCGCAATTTTTCGCCAATTGTGCAGGATAAGCTGCAATCCCTTGTGCGTGCAGCGCGGCGAGAATGGGTTGAGCGGCTTGCACTTGGGCGGGGGTGTCGGCTTGGTTGAGCAAAACGGTCAATTGAGTCGTCGGCAAACCGCTGCACTGGACAGCATCCAACACACAATTTAGTACAATGTCGGAATCTACCAGCCGCATGGGTGTTTGTGCCCAATCTGGCCGCAGGGTGTAGCGGTGTACCGCCTGTGCAAGTGGTTTGCCGAGGGCGGACAGTCCTGCGACAATGATACCGTGTGTGGTGTCCGGCAAAATGACCGGCTCATGTGGTGCGTGCAGTTTGAGCGGTAGGCGTTTGGCACCATCGGCTTCATAGAATAGCCAGTCACAACAGGTACATGCCTGTGCGAGCAAGTCAGGCGGCAGGGCGGACAATTTCCCGGCCTGCGCGGTCATACCAGCACAGGTAATACCCGGCTGGGACAGTGCTTCCAGCAGCGTTTGTGCATCAGGGTCGATGCACAGACGGTCACATACCGGCGGATGAACGGGTAAAATATGGGTGGTGGTGGTGAGCAGAACACGCGCGGCGCGATGTTGCTGGGCAAGCGCGGTCAGCGCGGTCGTTTTCCCGCCCGCGCCGAGAATGGCGATTTTTTTTGCAGAGCACATAGCAGAACCTCCAAAGAGTTGACAAAGTGCGACAAAACTTCGTATACTGAAAGGGTTGTGAGGGGGCGAAACGGATGGCGAACCAAAAAACGGCTGCAAACAAACCCAAAGCGCGCATGACCAAGGCGCAAAAGAAACGTATCCTTCAGCAGAGACGGCGTAAACTGCTGATGGGATGCGGTGCAGTGTTGATGCTGGTGCTGTTGATTGTTTCGCTGATTTGGCAGGCACATTACCCGATTACCGCAAGTGAACTGCGCGCGTTTGGTTGGCGCGGAAGCACTTCGCTGAGTGAAATATTTGAGCTAAATCATCTATTGCGGCAGTATCATATCACATCCAAGCCCAGTTTGACCATGTTTTTTGCAACTGTGGCGAGTGAGAGCGGCAAAGGCGACCATCTGTTGGAAGTGGGGGATGACGCTTATTATGCCCAACATGGATACAGCGTCCATGACCGCGGGGCGGGCTATCTGCAAATCACACACCGCACCGAACAACTGGCCTTTTTGCAGGCGATGGGAGACGATTTCGACGGGGAGGATACCGCCAGCTACATTGCCGAGCATTACCCGTGGGAATCGGCGTGCTGGGAATGGAGCGTGGGCAAGACCGCGCCCGAACCCAACCCGAATGAATATGCCAAAGAAAAGGGCAATACAGCCGAAGTGTTTTTGGCGACACAATATGCGATTAACGGTTGGACGATTGAGGATGACATGCTTCGCGCGATTGTACAGGGCGCGGAATATACGGTGAGCGAGGATGGAAAAACCATCGCGGTCAACGGGCAGACCGCCCCGACGCCTATCAACTGGCCAGAACGATTGGCATGTTATGAGCAGGCTAAGGCGATTTGGGGATAAAGACAGCAATCCATACACAATCAAAAAGAAGCCGGAATATATCCGGCTTCTTTTGTGCATATGGGGTCAGTTTTGGGGCAGGAACCAACCGTCGTCCTCGTCCCATTCCAGTGGCGTATCGCCCAAGGAGATATGCCAGTCGGCATCCTCTAAAATGCGGCGGATATCGGTTAGACAGCACATCCAATAGGAAGCGGACTCGGCATCGTCCGCAGGCAGGCACACCGTTCCGGAAAAAATAACATTCGGTGCTTTGGGGTTATGGGGATGTATGGCAAACGCATCGGCCGTGTCGCGGTACTCAAAATCGGACTGGTACCGGGCGACCACGATATCAATGGCCGCTGCCTCGTCCGAAGACAGAGACGTATCGCGGAGGGCACGGTAGGACAGTACTATGGACATGGACTTTGGTGACTCCTTTCAACTAGTCAAAAAATCATGCACGACAGCCCAAAATAAAAACGAGGGTTGTGTGCAAATATGATATCGGAAGATTTATTCTTTATTATACCCATAGAACCGGAAAATGTCAAAGGCTCAATGATTGGGGTTGCCCGAATTTTGATACAGGGCAGGATGAAAGTGGGGGTGAATGATGGCTCCATCTTATCATAAGAAAAATTTTTTGACAAGAATATCGCGATTGACAATGCTGCAAAGAGCACGGTATACTGAACCAAACAAGGCATAAGATACCACGGGAAAGGAGTTGTGTATGGATAACCGGATTCAAATTGTAGAGGGAGACATTACCAAGATTGACGCAGATGCCATTGTCAATGCAGCCAACACCAGTCTTTTGGGCGGTGGTGGGGTCGATGGTGCCATTCACCGCGCAGCGGGGCCGGAGCTGCTGGCAGAGTGCCGCACGCTAAACGGCTGCCGAACCGGTCAAGCCAAGATGACAAAGGGATATCGACTGCCAGCAAGGTTTGTCATTCATACGCCCGGCCCCATTTGGCAAGGCGGCGGGCATGGAGAGCAAGAACTGCTCGCCAGTTGTTATCGGAACTGTTTAACGCTGGCAGAGCAGGCGGGATGTCGTTATGTGGCATTTCCGTCTATCAGTACAGGCGTGTACCGCTTCCCGTTAGAACAGGCCGCACAGATTGCAATACACGAGATACGCAATTTTTTGCAAGCACATGAGTTGCCCGAAGTTGTGACAATGGTTTGCTTCACCCATGACGTGACGCAGGCCTACCGTGCAGCGCTGCAAGGATGACAACAAAACCGGATACCGTGTACACGGTATCCGGTTTTTGAGATTATACTGGTATGCCGATATCCAGCACCGTGGTTACACCGCAATGTGCCCGCGCCAGTTCGTGCGCTGGCTTTTGAGCGTGCAGTGCAAGTGTGTGGTCGGCCATTGCCGCTCCATTGGCGGCTTCTCCGGTATCGGCGTTGACACCGCTTGGCAGGTCAATGGCAAACACCGTGCCCAAGGAACGGCAAATCATAGTGGTCGCGGCGCGTGCGAGGTCGTCCAGTTCACCGTGAAAGCCGGTGCCATAGATGGCATCCACCGTGGCATCGGCATCGAAAATCCAGTTGATTTGGTCCATCTGTAAATCGGCAATGGGCCAGACCGGGGTAGAAGCATCCAATTTGTTCCGGTTATCGCGTGCGATTTCGCTTTTGGGTTCGCCCTCCACCAAAATCACGGCGGCACGCACCCCGCGTTCACGCAGATAACGCGCAATTACAAACCCATCTCCGCCATTGTTGCCCTTGCCGACAAAAATGGCGGCTGTGCGCAGAACGGGCTGGTTTTGGCAGATAAAATCGGCGGCAGCGCGTCCGGCATTTTCCATCATCTGTGCATAGCTCAAGCCGTTTTCGGCGGCGTTTCGCTCAATCTCTTTCATTTCAGCTGCGGTTACGGTCATTGGTATCTTACTCCTCTCTGTCAGCCCAATGGACTGGACTTTAGTATACCGTATCGACAGACAAATTGCAATGACCGACCGGCAAGGGAGTGGGGGCGAACAAAATTGTATCCGATTGCAGCGCAGCAAAACAGGCACAATCACGATTTTTGACATAAATATCCGGCCTAAATTTTCCATGCAAAATTCGGGCGCAGACGTTGTAAAAGGGCGGCAAACTCTTTATAATTTAGAATGTATATAAATTTATCGAACTGGATATCGTTTGAAAACAGAAAGGGCCGAGTTTATGAACAAAATTGGATTTGATAACGACAAATATCTGGCCATGCAATCCGAGCATATCAAAAAGCGTATCGCGCAGTTTGGCGGCAAGCTCTATTTGGAGTTTGGCGGAAAGCTGTTCGATGACTTTCACGCATCGCGTGTACTGCCCGGATTTGCGCCTGACAGCAAGGTGCGGATGTTGGCACAAATGGCAGACCAAGCGGAAATCGTGATTGCAATTTCGGCTGGCGATATTGAGAAAAATAAAGTGCGCTCTGATTTGGGCATCACCTATGATGTCGATGTGCTGCGCCTGATTGACGCATTCCGCGGGATTGGTCTGTATGTTGGCTCGGTCGTTATCACGCAGTATGCGGGGCAGACTGCGGCCGATGTCTTTAAGCGTCGGCTCATTGCATTGGGCGTTCAGGTTTATACCCATTATCCGATTGCCGGTTATCCGGGCAATGTACCGCTTATCGTTTCGGATGACGGATACGGCAAAAATGAGTATATTGAAACTTCCCGCCCGCTGGTCGTCATCACAGCACCCGGCCCCGGTTCGGGCAAAATGGCAACCTGCCTGTCGCAGTTGTATCACGAGTATAAGCGCGGCATTTCGGCGGGCTATGCTAAGTTTGAGACCTTCCCAATTTGGAATTTGCCGCTCAAGCACCCGGTCAATCTGGCATATGAAGCCGCTACCGCCGACCTCAATGATGTCAATATGATTGACCCCTTCCATCTGGAAACCTATGGGGAAACCACGGTCAACTATAACCGTGATGTCGAAGTATTTCCGGTAGTCAATGCCATTTTTGAAAAGATTGCAGGCAAAAGCCCCTATCATTCTCCGACCGATATGGGCGTCAATATGGCGGGCAAGTGCATCATTGACGATGAAGTGTGCTGCAAGGCATCCCGTCAGGAAATCATCCGCCGGTATTATCAGGCACTGTGCGATAAGCGCGATGGCAGAGGGGAAGAAACCGCTATTCACAAATTAGAATTGCTCATGCAGCAAGCTAAGGTTTCCATTGAAGACCGTCCGGTTGTTGCAGCGGCTCTCGAACGTTCGGAACAGACGGGCAACCCGGCAGCCGCGATTGAACTGCCTGACGGCGCGATTGTGACCGGTAAAACGTCCTCTTTGTTGGGCGCGTCCTCGGCAGCGCTGCTCAATGCGCTCAAGTATCTGGCGAATATTCCGGATAATTTGCTGCTTATCCCGGCAATCGTTATTGAACCCATTCAAAAGCTGAAAATACAGGGCTTGGGCAATCATAACCCGCGCTTGCACACCGATGAAGTATTGATTGCCCTGTCCATTTCGGCAACGACCAATCCGGTGGCAAAGTTGGCACTTGACCATTTATCTGGGCTGCGCGGCTGTGAAGTACACTCGTCGGTTATGCTGGCACAGGTTGACGATAATGTGTTCAAAAAGCTGGGTATGAATTTGACTTGCGAGCCGGTTCACCAGACCAAGAAGTTATATCATAAATAAATTCGCATTGGCAAACAAAAATCCTCAGAAATTGTTTCTGAGGATTTTTTATATTATTGTGCAGATTGTGCGGCGATTTTTTCGGCCAGTTCGTTGAGGTATATCCAGCGTTCAGTTTTGGCATCCTGTTGTTGCAGCAGTTGTTCTTTTTTAGCGAGTAGTTCTTGCAGTTTGACATAATCGTTACCGGCTGCTGCAATCTGTTGTTCACAGTCCTGCAACGCACGGTCGAGTTGTTCCAGTTCCTCATCAATATGTTCAAATTCGCGCTGCTCGTTGAATGAAAAGCGCAGTTTTTGCGGCTTAGAAGCCGGTTTTTCTGCTTTCTCACTCTTGGGTGTACGCGGTTTTGCCTGCGGCTCGGTCGGGATACGCTTTTGCAGATAGTCGGAGAAATTGCCGGTATACGAGCGGATTTCACCGCCTTTGCACACCTCAAAAATGGAAGTTGCCAATTTGTCCAGAAAATAGCGGTCATGGGATACGGCAATCACGATACCCGGAAAACCAGACAGGTAATCTTCCAAAATCATCAATGTTTCGACATCCAAATCATTGGTTGGCTCGTCCAGAAGCAGTACATTGGGGGCTTCCATCAAAACCGATAACAAATACAGTCTGCGCCGCTCACCGCCCGAAAGTTTGCCGATTTTCTGGTGCTGCAAATCGCCCGAAAATAGAAAGCGTTCCAACATCTGCGAGGCAGAAAAAGTGCCTTCGGGTGTTTCAATGCGGTTGGAGATGTCGCGGATAAAGTCCAGAACGCGCTGTTCGGGGTCGAGTTCCCGCCCTTCCTGTGAAAACATGCCAATCCGGACGGTTTGCCCTTGTTCCACCGTGCCGCTATCTGGCTGGATACGTCCGGCAATTAGATTGAGCAGCGTTGATTTTCCTGCGCCGTTGATGCCGACAATGCCGATGCGGTCGGTGCGCGCCAGCGTGTAAGAGAAATCGTCAATCACAGTTTGTGCGCCATAGCATTTGGTTACATGGCTCAGTTCAATGGTTTTGCGCCCCAATCGACCGGATAGTGCTGAAATTTGTACGTTTTCTGCGGTAGCAGGGCCTTCTTGGTCGCGCAGCGCTTCATAGCGTTCAATGCGGTCGCGGCTCTTGGTACCGCGTGCCCGTGCGCCGCGTGAAATCCATTCATATTCCCGGCGAAGGATGGATTGCCGTTTTCGTTCACTGGCGGCCTGCATGTCCAGCCGTTCGGCTTTGAGTTCCAGATAGCGGGCATAATTGGCATCATAGCTATATAATACACCGTTTTCTAATTCTACAATGCGATTGACAACCCGGTCCAGAAAGTAGCGGTCATGTGTGATGAGCACGATACCGCCCGAAAAACGGCTGAGATACCCTTCCAACCATGCGGCCATTTCCATATCCAAATGGTTGGTCGGTTCGTCCAAAATCAGCAGGTCAGCCGGATGAATGAGCGCGGTCGCCAATGCGACCCGCTTGCGCTGACCGCCCGACAACTGCCCAATTGGTTTGTCGTGCTCGGTGATGCCCAAACGATTGAGCATGGCGCGCGCTTCATATTCGGCTACGGCGCGGTATTCGGTGGGCAGACCATAAAACACCTGCTCCAACACGGTTGCATCGGCACGCATGTCGGGATTTTGCGGCATATAGGACACTTGTACATTGGGAAATACCTGTACGGTGCCGCTGTCCGGTTCTTCGGCTCGCGCCAGTATGCGGAGCAGGGTGGATTTTCCCGTACCGTTGATGCCGATAATACCGACTTTATCTTGGTTGTCCAGATACAGCGAAGCGTCCTGAATCAACTGTTTCATTCCATAATTTTTTTCGATGTGTTCGGCTGCTAAAAGCATGGTCTAACTCCTTTCGGTTCCTGTTCATTGTAACACATCGGTTTTGTGCCGTCCAGTTGTCTATCTTGTCCATTTGTGCGCTTGGAAATCGCTTTTTTTCGCGAAATGCACAAAAACCACTAGCATATAGGGGAGTTATTTGCTATAATAAATGTACCATGACAATCATGTGCAAAAAGGAATGGTGAAAATATATGAGATTAAATCTGGACAGTTTGCAGAATACACTGGCTTGGGAAAACTACCGGATGCCGCACTATGATGTTGCGGAGATGGCAGCGCGTACCAAGGCTGCTCCAACTTGGCTGCATTTCGGCGCAGGCAACATCTTCCGCGCCTTTCCGGCAGTGCTGGCACAGCGTATGTTGACGGCTGGCTTGACCGATACCGGTGTCATTTGTTGCGAAGCGTATGACGAAGAACTGATTGACCGTTGCTATAAAGCGTATGATAATCTTTCGGTTGCCGTGACGCTGTATTCCGACGGCAGTTTGAAAAAAGAAGTCGTGGGTTCGGTCGCGGAAGCGCTCAAACTGACGGCCGACTATGACCGCGTGGCTGAAATTTTCGCGGCTCCTACGCTGCAAATGGTTTCGTTCACCATTACAGAAAAGGCATATCCGCTGCGCGACAATGCCAAGAATTTGTATCCCGATGTTGCCGCCGATATGGCAAATGGCCCGGCGCACACGGTCAGCTTGATTGGGCGCATTGTTTCGCTGTGCCTGCATCGTATGCACACCTGTGGTCAGCCGATTGCGCTGGTTTCCATGGATAACTGCCAAAATAATAGTATGCGTCTGCGCTGGTCGATGATGGAAATTGCCTACGCATGGAAATCGGCTGGTCAAATTGATGAGGAAGAACTGAACTATTTGTCGGATAAGGTCGCGTTCCCGCTGACCATGATTGATAAAATCACCCCGCATCCGGACGCGCAGATTGCAAAGCGCCTGATGGATGACGGCTTAGAAGGCATGATGCCGTTTGAAACCGCACGGGGTACGGTTGCTGCACCGTTCGTCAATACCGAACAGCCCCAATACCTGCTGATGGAGGATAATTTCCCGCTTGGCCATCCGCCGCTGGAACAGCTCGGCATTATCTTTACACGCAGCGATATTGTACTGAAAGCCGCAATGATGAAGGCTTGCACCTGCCTCAACCCCAATGATACAACACTTGCGGTATATGGCTGCCTGCTGGGCTATACTAAGATTAGCGACGAGATGAACGACCCGGATTTGGTCAATCTGATTACGCGCATGACCGAACTGGAAGCCATGCCTATGGTATCAGACCCCGGTGTACTCGACCCGCATGAATATTTGCACGAGGCACTGGCCGTGCGCTATCCCAACCCCTTTATGCCCGATACCCCGCAGCGTATCACAACCGACAGCTCCCAAAAGCTGGCCATTCGCTTTGGCGTAACCCTGCAAGGGTACTACGATTCCACGCTGCCCAAGTATCGCGTGTGCAAACTCAAATATTTGCCGCTGGCGCTGGCAGGCTGGCTGCGCTATCTGTTGGGCGTGGACGACAACGGCGAGCCGTTTGAACTCAGCCCTGACCCCAATCTGTCCATGCTGAAAAAGCATTTGGAAGGCATTACGTTGGGCGTGGAAAAGGTGACAGAAGAACAACTGTACCCCATTTTGTCCTCCAAGCCGATTTTTGGTGTCAATCTGTATGAAGTGGGTGTTGCCGATAAGGTGACCGACTACTTCCGCGAACTGATTGCCGGAAAGGGCGCAGTACGTCAGACGCTGCATAAATATTGCGGAGAATAAACCTGATATAAAAAACAGCACCAGAAAACTGGTGCTGTTTTTTTACGGTCTTAACACAAAAGAATCAGCGATAAAGTGCAGGTTTTTCCATTGTCTCAATGGGATAGAAAACACCTGTGCCGCGCGAGCGGTTGAGGGCATCGGCAGCCACGCAAGCCACATAGCCATCCCAAGCAGATGGGCCGGTGGGTGCGCCCGCTTGAACAGCCTTGACCCATTCGGTCAGCTCAATGTCGTATGCTTCAATGAAGCGGTCTTTCCAGTCGGTCAACAGGGGATAACTGCGCGAGGCATTTGCACGCTTGACCACGGCATAGGGGTCGGGCAGATTGACCGTGCCTTTTTCGCACACGACTTGACACTGGATATCATAGCCGTAAGCGTCGGCAACCTGCACTTCTACATCAATGCGGCAACCCTGCTCGGTTTCCAATAACACAATCTGCGGATTGTCATAGCCCTTTGTGCTCTGGGTGCTCTGGCGCACTTTGAGCACCTGACCGCTTTTGTATTCATCGCCCAGCAGCCAGCGGCAAATATCCAATTCGTGAATGGCGACATTGGATACGCCCATCTCGGTTTGAAAACCGTCGGGCTGGGATACATTGCGGTGACAAGCGTGAATCATCAGCGGGGCACCCAATTCACCCGAATCAATGATGCGCTTCATCTCGGCATAGCCGCGGTCATAGCGGCGCATGAAACCAACCTGCACAAGCCGTTTGCCGTGGGCGGCTTCCGCATGGATGATTTTTTCACAGTCGTCGGCAGTCTGTGCCAGCGGCTTTTCGCAGAATACAAATTTACCGTATTTGAGCGCTTCGAGCACATAGCCAGCGTGCGACGGGTCGGAAGAAGCAATCAGCACGGCTTGTACATTGGGGGATGCAATCAGTTCTTCACCCGAAGCGTAAGCGCGGATGCCGTATTGTGCGGCAGTCTGGGTGGCAGCTGGTTCAAAATAGTCGGCACAACCGACAACAGCGGCACCCGGCACCAAGTCGTGCAGACGGCGGATGTGGTCGCGGCCAATGGCACCGCAGCCGATAACACCAATTTGAAGCATAGACAAAATCCTTTCTGATTAGAGAGTAGATACATTGTATCATAAAATCAAGGTAAGTGATATTGTGATAGATTACAGCACAAGCGCTTCCCGTAGAGCGCGCAGCGAAGCGATGTGACCGTCGAGCATGGAAAGCGTCAAATCTTCCATTTCGAGTGAAACCACATCGTCATAACCAGACATGCGCGCAACCGAGAAAAATTCCTGCCACCACTGTACCCCGTGACCGGCGCCAACTGCTACATAGTTCCAGGAACGCTTGGCAAAGTCGTCAATGCCTTTGGTGTCCAGTACGCCGTTTGGGCCGATGAGACGGCGTTCCATACGCGAATCTTTGCCGTGAATGTGGTAGAGCGCGCCCGCTTCTCCCAGTACGCGGGCGGCTTCCATCGGGTCGCCACCCATCCAGAATAAATGGGAGGGGTCAAGGTTCATGCCAATCAAGGGACTGCCTACAGCATCGCGCAGGCGCAAACAGGTTTCGGGGTTGTAGACCAACTGCATTCCGTGATTTTCCAGCGCAATTTGTTCAATGCCGCAGTCGGCCGCCATGCGCACCAGTTCTTTCCACTTGGGAATAGCGACTTCTTCCCATTGATAGCGCAAGATGTCTTGTGTTTCGGGGGGCCAAGAAGTGGTAATCCAAACCGGGGTCTGGTCGCCCGGACAGCCAGCGGGCAAGCCGCTCATCATAACGATTTTTTTTACGCCCAACTGCTCAGCCAAGCGAAAGGTTTTGAGTGTCACATCTAGGTCTTTTTGGTAGGCGAGGGGGTTGCCCGAACAGTTCAGGGCGCATAAGGTCAGACCGTGTGCGCGGATGGCGTCATACCATTTGGTGCGGGCGGTCGAGTCGGATACAATTTGGTCTAAATCAATATGTGGTGCGCTCGACCAGTTACCGGTTGCAATCTCCAAACAGGAGATTTTTTGCTGTACACAGAAATCTAACATTTGCTCATAGGGCATGTCCAGCGTGCAGGTCTTGATACCGAGTTTCATAGGTAAATTCCTCATTCCTTGTGGTGGTGTTTTGTGCAAATTGTCCTTATATTCTGTGGTGCTCAGCAAAGCACACAAAAATAAAATCCTGATATTGTATATAATACACAATAAAAGTTGCGAATTATGGGGGAAAATAGGGTAAAAAGTTGTTTTTTGGTATGATATATCTTTATTTTAGAGCAAAATGAGGGAAAATGCAAGCGTTAATATAACAAAGAAAGAACC
>LHCFR01400__coassemble_845_pt1 | contig 42357 bp, 38 predicted proteins | sample LHCFR01400__metabat2_low_PE_032 | metagenome-assembled genome bin LHCFR01400
CTGACGGCCCGATGCCCCAGACCCGTGAGCACATCCTGCTCGCTCGTCAGGTAGGTGTACCCTACATTGTTGTATTCATGAACAAGGTTGACCAGGTTGACGACCCCGAGCTGCTCGACCTCGTTGAAATGGAAATCCGTGAGCTGCTGTCCACTTACGAGTTCCCGGGCGACGACATCCCGGTTATCCGTGGCTCCGCTCTGAACGTTCTGACCTGCGACTCCAAGGACCCCAACGCTCCGGAGTATGCTTGCATCCGTGAGCTGATGGACGCTGTTGACTCCTATATTCCGGACCCGGTTCGTAACGACGAGCTGCCGTTCCTGATGCCGGTCGAGGACGTATTCTCCATCACCGGTCGTGGTACCGTTGCTACCGGTCGTGTAGAGCGCGGTATCCTGAAGCTGTCCGAGGAAGTTGAAATCGTTGGTCTGATGGACGCTCCTCGCAAGACCGTTGTTACCGGTATCGAAATGTTCCGCAAGCTGCTCGACTACGCTGAGGCTGGCGACAACATCGGTGCTCTGCTCCGTGGTATCCAGAAGACTGATATCGAGCGTGGCCAGGTTCTGGCTAAGCCCGGCACCATTCATCCGCATACCAAGTTCAAGGGTCAGGTTTACGTTCTGAAGAAGGAAGAAGGCGGCCGTCATACTCCGTTCTTCAACAACTACCGTCCTCAGTTCTACTTCCGTACCACCGACGTAACCGGTGTTATCTCTCTGCCGGAAGGCACCGAGATGTGCATGCCTGGCGATAACGTTGAAATGGACGTTGAGCTGATTACCCCGATTGCTATCGAGGAAGGCCTGCGTTTCGCTATCCGTGAGGGTGGCCGCACCGTAGGTTCTGGCGTTGTTGTAAAGGTTAACGAGTAATTCGTTTCCATATAAGACAAGCTATCAAGTCCCTGCCATTTGGCAGGGACTTTTTTTGCATGTGCACACCCGTACACGGCGCACCGCATAGGATAGAGCAGGAGGTGCAGCGGTATGGATTTTGCGGCACAATGTCTGGTCGGCACGCTGGCAGCGTTCGGCCTGATTTGCATTTTGAAAATGTTGTGTGATATAATCTTTCATAGAACAGAGAGTGTTTGCGGTAAGGCTGAACTGTATGTTTATGTAGACGGTCAAAGTGGAGAAGCCGAACAGATACTGCGGCAGATTGCCCTTGCACGCAACACCTATCTGCCCGGCTTATCTATGATTCTGGTCGATACGGCGGCGCAGACATCTGAACAGGGAGCGCGGTTGGCCGCGCACTATGAAATGGCCTATCCGGACTTTCGTGCTGGAGTGGCGCGGAAAGGAAACCAAGAACGTGCAGGAAGAACAAATGATTCAGGGCACGGTGACTCAAATCGTGTTTCAAAATATTGAAAATGGCTATGTTGTATTAAGATTGCTTGCGCGGGATGGGGAAGAAGTGACGGTCACCGGAACCATTCCCAATCTGGGACTGGGAGAAGAGCTGATTTGCTGCGGTAATTGGGTGACCCATCCATCCTACGGCGAACAGTTTCAGGCAAATACGTTTGAGCGTCGTCTGCCAGAGTCAGCGCGCGGTGTGGCAGAATACCTAGGCTCCGGTCTGATTCGCGGCATTGGCCCTCGGTTGGCGGCGCGAATTGCCGAGGTGTTCGGCGCAGAGGCATTTGATGTACTGCAAAATGAGCCGGAACGCCTGACCGAGATTCGGGGCATTACGGCGCGCAAAGCGCGTGATATCGGAAAGCAGTTTACCGAGATGAGCGAGATGCGGCTGCTCATGGACTTTTTGACCGAAAATGGTTTGCCTGTCTCGCTCACACCGCTGTTGTATAAACGGCTGGGCGTGGCGGCAGTCGATGCCCTGAGTGAAAACCCTTATATGCTGTGTGATGAATTTTATGGCATAGAATTTCACTTGGCTGACCAACTGGCGGCGAATCTTGACATTCCACGGTTGGCAACCGAACGGTGTGATGCCGCGATTTTGTACACCATACGGTTTAATTTGGATAACGGGCACACCTTCATCCCGGTTGAAAAATTGGTCGAAGCAACTGCAAGTCTGTTGTCGGATGATGAAGTGACCGTACAGCCCGAACGGGTGGAAGAAGGCATTATACGGCTGGAGGGCACCGGACAGGTCGTCCGGGAATTTATCTGCAATCGGGATGCCGTATACTTGCGTGCTATGCACGAAGCCGAAGATTATCTGGCAGAAACCCTGCGGCAAATGTCCGAGCGTGAATATACCTATGATTTTGATGTCGAACAGCTCGTGGGAGAGCTGGAAGCCGATTCCGAAATTGATTACGCGCCGTTGCAGCGACAAGCCATTGTCACGGCTGCCAAATATGGCGTTACCATTTTGACAGGCGGGCCGGGTACTGGTAAAACGACGACCGTGCGCGGGATGCTGCATCTGTATGAAGCGCTCGGCCTGACTGTGTTGTTGGCTGCGCCTACCGGTCGCGCGGCAAAACGCCTGTCAGAGCTGTGCGGCATGGAAGCCAAAACCATTCACCGCTTGCTGGAAGCCGGTTATGTGGTGGGCGGTGGACGGCTGGCGTTTCAGCGCTGCGCCACCAATCCACTGGAATGTGATGTGGTCGTGCTCGATGAGGTGTCTATGGTCGATGTCATGTTGATGCAGGCGCTGTTAGAAGCCATGCCGCGCGACGCGCGGCTGGTGCTCGTCGGGGATGCCGACCAGCTTCCACCCGTTGGGCCAGGAAATTTTTTGCGTGACCTCATCGGTTCGGGGCGCGTACCGGTTATCGCACTGACCGAGATTTTCCGTCAGGCACAGCAAAGCGCAATCGTTATGAATGCACACGCCATCAATTTGGGGCAGATGCCCACGCCTTCAGGCAAAGACGGGGATTTTTTTGTGATGAAAAAGGATAGTCCGGCCGATATCATGGCGACCGTAGTATCGCTGTGTAAAGAGCGGTTGCCGCGCTATTATGGACTGTCGCCCAAACAGATTCAGGTGCTTTCACCCGCCAGACGGCAGGGAGCGGGCACCATTCCGCTGAACCGTTTGTTGCAGGAAGCGCTCAATCCGGCGGCCGATGGCAAACCAGAAAAACGGTTTGGAGATGTCATTTTCCGTGAGGGTGACCGCGTCATGCAGGTGCGCAATAATTATGATATTGTGTGGGAGAGTTTGGACGGCTCGGAGACCGGAACCGGAATGTTTAACGGGGATGTGGGCGAAATTACGCAGATTTTGCCAGCACAGGAGTGTATGGTGGTGCGATTTGACGACAAGTTTGCCACTTATACCTTTGATATGTTGGGAGAACTCGAACTTGCCTATGCAATGACCGTACACAAGGCGCAGGGCAGTGAGTTTGAAGCGGTTATCGTGACCGTGTCAAAGGGCATGTCGCGCCGTCTGCTCACGCGCTCGATTTTATATACAGCCATCACACGCGCAAAGAAATTGCTGGTGCTGGTGGGCAATCCAGAGGCGATTGAATATATGGTCAAGACCAATGCGCGCAACAAGCGCTATTCGGCACTGCGCACGCGCTTGCGGCGCGAGGAAGATGAGGTGCAGCCCAAGTGAACCTGTTAGACCTGCTGTTTCCGCCGCGCTGTGTATTGTGTCGGCGCGGCGTTTCCGGAAAAGCGCGTGTGTGCCCTGCGTGTGCAGCCGAACTGCGCCAACAGGACAAGCCTTGTGTGCGTGAACCGATAGAGGGATGCATGGCGGCAGATGCCGCGCTGGTCTATCAGGGCAAAGTGCGCCGTGCGTTGATTGACTGCAAATATCAAAACCGGCGCGCGATTGGCAGTTGGGGCGGTGCATTGGTCGGCGCTTGCCTGATGCGTCATCAACCCCAATGGAAAGCCGACTTGGTGACCTATGTGCCCACAACACTTGGGCACTGGTGGAAACGCGGGTTTAATTTGTCTTATCTGCTCGCAAAAGCGGCAGCCCGTTACAGCGGATTGCCCTGTGTACGCACGGTGCGGCGAAAATGGTTTGGACGTTCGCAGCTCAAAGTACGCACAGCGAAAGAGCGCAGAAAAAATGCCGAACAGACCTATTTCCCGGGAAAACCTTCCAGCGTTTCCGGTAAGCGCGTGGTGCTGGTAGATGACATTCTGACCAGCGGTGCCACAGCCGCGGCATGTGTTCGCATCCTGCGCCAGATGGGTGCAACAGAGGTCTTTTTCATCTGTTTGGCAAAAACACCAGATATACGCAAAAAGTGACGAAAAATAGGGCAAACATAACTTTGTCAATCGTGAATAATTCGTGAAAATTAAGAACCGGGCTTGCATTTGCCTAAAATGTCGGTATAATATAAATAGCTGAGTATATCTTTAAATCAAGGGCGTTTGCCCATAGAATTGGAAAAGGTTGGTTGTCGCCTTATGGTTTTTTCAAGCGATATTGGTATTGATTTGGGCACGGCTTCCGTGCTCGTTTATGTAAAGGGAAAGGGCATTGTGCTCAATGAACCTTCGGTCGTGGCAGTCGATAAGCAGACCGGTAAAATCCTGTCGGTCGGCGAAAGCGCGCAGAAAATGCTCGGTCGCACACCGGGCAATATTGTTGCCATTCGTCCCATGCGGGAGGGTGTCATTTCCGACTATGAAATGACCGAACGCATGATTAAAGAGTTTATCCGCAAGGTCATGGGCTTCCGTCTGTTTAAGCCCAATGTCGTTATGTGTGTGCCCTCTATTATCACAGAGGTCGAAGAACGTGCGGTCATTGACGCCGGTACACAGGCGGGCGCAAAGCGCGTCTTTCTGGTCGAAGAACCGCTTGCGGCGGCGATTGGTGCAGGCATTGACATTGCCCAGCCCAATGGCAACATGATTGTCGATATTGGCGGCGGTACAACCGATATTGCAGTCATTTCACTGGGCGGTATTGTGGAATCGACTTCGATTAAGGTGGCAGGCGATAAATTCGACGAATCCATTGTCAAATATATTCGCCGCAAACACAATGCACTTATCGGCGAGCGCACAGCCGAGGAAATCAAAATGCAGATTGGCTGTGTTTATCCGCGTCCGGAAGAAATCTCCATGGAAATCAAAGGGCGCTGCCTGATGACCGGCTTGCCGCGCACGTTTACCGTGACTTCAACCGAAGTGCTGGAAGCATTTGAGGAGGTTGTAACCTCTATCGTAGAAGCGGTACACATTGTGCTGGAGAATACCCCACCCGAACTGACCGGCGATATTTCAAGCAATGGCATTGTGATGACCGGCGGCGGTGCGCTGATTTGGGGCTTTGATAAGCTGATTGCAGCAAAGACCGGTATTCCGACCCATGTAGCCGACCAAGCGATTTCTTGTGTGGCGCTGGGCACCGGAAAATGCCTCGACCAGCTTGCCGCCATGCAAGATGGAACGATGAACTTGTCCCGCCGTCGCCAGATGATGGGCGGTTGAAACACAGAAACGGTGTCCTAGGACACCGTTTTGGTTTGTCTGAATACAAAATGTGTAAAAATAAAAAGAAGTGAGGTGTGCCTCACTTCTTTCGGGTTTGAGTACGCTGTAAAAAATGCTCGGTTTCGGTTTGCACATCGCCGGACAGTATCCATAAGCCGATAAGATTGGGAAAAGACATGCAGGCGGCAGAAATATCGGTCACAAGTAAAAGCGAGGTCAGCGGCACACAGCCCGCCAGCGCCGCGCTTAACACAATCACAACCGGATAGAGCCGTACCATCCAAGGGCGGGCGCGCAGCCATTTGAGACAGGTCAGACCGTAGAAACTCCAGCCCAAGACGGTGGACACCGCCAGAAATACCACCGTGACACCGATAAACCACGGGGAAAAATCACCCAGAACGGTGGAGAATGCCTGTGTGGTCATGGTTAAACCGTCGGCACCACTTTGCCATGCACCAGTCGTTAGCAGAACAAGTGCGGTCAGCAGGCACACCATACAGGTATCGACAAACACTTCGACTGCGCCCAACATGCCTTCGGCACAGGGGGATTCGCTGTCGGCGCAGCCGTGCGCAATGGGAGCCGAACCCATTCCGGCTTCATTGGAGAAAATCCCTTTGGCAAAACCGTCGGAAATGGTGCGCGCGGTGAGCAGCCCAAGCAATCCACCTCCACAGGCGAGCGGCTCCCACGCACGGGAAACAATGAGTGTCAATGCACCGGGAATCTGGTCGGCGTGCGTGACCAGTACCAGACCACCGGCAAGCAGATAGCTTACCGTCATAAATGGCACGAGAATGGAAGATACCCGCGCAATCATCTTGCCACCCCGGCACAGGATGGGCAGCAGTACGGCGCAGAGAACCAGTGCAATGGTACTGCGTGGGACAGACAGCACCGGTGCTAGTGCTTCGGCAATCGCGCTGCCCTGTGCTGCCGCACCAGTGCCCATTGCAGATAGCACACAGCATACAGCAAAGAGTTTTGCCAGTCCGGGTAGACCGGCGCCGCGCGATAGATAGACCATCGGCCCGCCGATGGGTTCGGGGGTGTGTTGGCGGTATTTGACGGCAAGCACCAGTTCACTGTATTTGGTGGCCATGCCCAAAAAGGCGGCTACCAGCATCCAGAAGATAGCGCCCGGCCCGCCAAGGGTCAGAGCGGAGGCGACACCAGCCAGATTGCCCACCCCAAGCGTGCCGCCGAGCGAGGTACACAGCGCCTGAAATGGGGTGATGCCGTCCGCACGCCGGGTGGTTTTGGGGCGCACAAGCTGGCGTGCGCACCAGAACTGAACACCGCGTGAACGCAGTGTCAGCAGGAGACCGGTTGCCGCAATCAGGACAATTGTAAACGGCCCCCAAAGTGTGTAGCGTATTTTTAAAATCCATTCCATACTTTTTTTTATGCGCACAGTCTGGCGGTTATGTCCCTGAAAAGTAAGAGTGGAAAGACAGGATAAAGGAGGACGGGCAATGACCGAACAAGAAAAATTTATGAAAGCCGCGTTGCGGCTGGCCAAAAAGGCGGCAGATGAAGGGGAAGTACCGGTCGGCTGTGTGGTCGTGCGTGATGGACAAATCGTGGGGCGCGGGCGCAACCGACGGGAAAGCAAAAAAAATGCGCTCGGACACGCCGAAATCGAAGCTATCCACAAGGCATGTCGTAAACTGGGCGGTTGGCGTTTGCATCAGTGTGACCTATATGTGACGCTGGAGCCGTGTCCTATGTGTACGGGTGCCATCATCAATGCGCGGATTCAGACCGTGTATTTTGGCGCACCAGACCCCAAAGCCGGGTCATGTGGTTCTGTGGTCAATCTGTTTGACCTGCCATACAATCATAAACCCAAAGTGGTATCGGGATTGTTGGAGCAGGACTGTATAGACCAACTGCAAGCCTTTTTCCGTGCTTTGCGCGCACGAAAAAAGGCCGAAAAGCAATACAAAAAACAGCTGTTGGAATCGGAACAGTCAAGTGAGGTCTAAAGATAAAACCGGAAGGTTTCAGAACATTCTGAAACCTTCCGGTTTTTGTGTGCATTAGGAATGGCCGCCGCCGTATCCGTTGTGGTGCCCGGCACCGCCATTGCCGCGCCCATATCCGTTGTGATTGCCGTTTCCCGATGTGACAGTTTTGTTTGCGTTCGAGGAGGGATTCCCGCGGGTGGCTGCCATATCGCTTCCAGACAGTGCGGCAATGCGGTCACGGATTTCGCGCATGGTCATTTGCTGTACATCTTCCGGTGTTACGCTTGGGTCAAGTGCCTGCAACTCCAAAAACGCCTGATATTTGCCGAATGATAAGCCGACCTCATGTGCAGCGGCAACTTCTTGGGCATTGCCGGCCGAACAGTGCACGTTATTGTGCCCCGCTGTGCAGGTTTGGACATCGGATAGAATTTGGTCGCGCTGTGCGGTATCGTCCCCGACGACAACGATAGATAAATCGGCATCGTTGGACAGATAACTTTGCATGGCGGAATCGGCTAGGATTTGATTGAGTGCATCCACATAGTTTAAAAACCGTACATGAAGCTGTTCGCTGAGCGCCTTGCCGTCGTCGTTGAGTCCCTCAATCGAAATCACTTTGTCAAAACGATTGATACCCAATTCCAAGGAAGGGTTGACATCTAAGCTAATAGCCGATGTGGGGGTAAAATAGGCTTGATAACCGCCCAGACCGAGCAGCAGACAGACAAAACAGGCCATTGCAGCGACTAGCCGCCGGGGGCGAGAATGGCGCTGTTTTTGTGCGCGTTTGGCAGCCAGAACGGCTCGTGTGTGCGCTTTTAGCTCCTTATCTGCATGGATTTTATCAAAAGTGTCCTTGAGTTTATCACGCATCATCCTCACCTCCAAGCGTTTCTTTCAGCAGATGCTTGGAGCGTGTCAATAACGTGTAAATGGTATTGACATTTTTTCCAAGAATACGGCCAATTTGTGGGGCAGTATAGCCTTCATAGTAGTGCAGATAAATGACATCTCGATATTTTGGGGGAAGCGCGAGCACGGCTTCTAATACTTCTCTGTGGTCGGTGGTCAGGTCTGCTTGCTGCTCGACCAATTCATCAATAGACACCGTGTGGCTGCGAAAAAAACTTTTGAGCAGGTCTTTACAGGCATTGAGCGTCACGCGGATAAACCATGCTTTCTCGTGTTCTTCACTTTCAAATACGGTGGTGCTGACCAGATATTTTAAAAAGACCGTCTGAAAGATATCTTCGGTATCTGTATGGTTTTTCAGATGAATCATACAGAGCCGCCGAACGGTATCGGCGTAGCGTTCAATGGCCTCATTTGTTTCCTGCTCACTTCGCATATAAAGCCCTCATTTTTTATTTATTGCGTCCGCCGCAAAAACCGCGCTGCAAGCCGCTGCCATTGCGCGGGCGGGAGCCTTGGTTATCGCAAACGCCATCTCCGTTGGCATCTACATAACCATTGCCGCAAGTGCCATTCTGGCAATGTGCGCCCTGATTATCACAGATGCCGTCGCCGTTTGCATCTACAAAACCGTAGCCAGAACCGCACGAATCGCAAATACCGTCCCCATTGCTGTCAGCAAATCGTGCGCAGGCGGTTGACTGTGTGCGATAGGTCAGGTTGTCGCAAACACCGTCACCATTGGCATCGGTGTAGCGTCTGCCCTGTCCCATACAGGCTGCAAATGCACCGGTTGCACCGATAGAAAGTACCATAGCGGCTGTGAAAATGCCAGTCAATAACTTTTTCATAGTTTTTTCCTCCTAAAAATATCTTGGTTGTTTGAGCCTTTCACTCTTAATACGACTGACAAAACAAAATCCATTCAAGGTTACAAAAATTTTTTTAAATTTTGAAAACCGTGCAAGAATGAGAATCATATTTCCAAGTTGGTAGATTTGTTCATAAATTATTCACGGAAATGTGATGGTTTTGAGATGAAACTGTCGAGATTGCATGGTATGATAATAAAGTATTAAAAGAAAAACGCAATCAAAGGAGGAGCAGCTATGGCGCAAGAAGGAATGTTAATGGTTACGCCAGAAATTGAAATGCTAGCCGATGTGTGCCGGGAGCATACCAATATTCCAGCCGAATTGTACCGGCAATATGATGTCAAACGCGGTTTGCGTGACTTGGATGGTGTGGGCGTGCTGGCTGGACTGACCAATATTTCGTCCATTATATCCAGCAAAGACGAAAATGGCGTTCATATCCCGATTCCGGGTGAATTGCGTTACCGAGGATATGATATCAAAGACTTGGTGCGCGGTTTTTTGAAAGATGGGCGAAAGGGATATGAAGAAACCGCCTATTTGCTGTTGTTTGGCCGCTTACCAGCACGCGATGAACTGGCAGCGTTTAAAAGTCTGCTGGCAAAAGGCCGCACACTGCCCACCAATTTTACCCGTGATGTGATTATGAAAGCGCCGTCACATGATATTATGAATAAGATGTCGCGCAGCGTGTTGACGCTGGCTTCTTATGATAACAATGCCGACGATATCAGCCTGTCCAATGTGCTTAGACAGTGCCTGATGCTGATTTCGGTTTTCCCCATGATTGCTGTCTACGCTTATCACGCATACAATCATTATGAAAAGGGCGGCAGTCTATATATTCATTATCCCGATGATACGCTGTCTACTGCAAGCAATTTTTTGCGGATGCTGCGTCCGGACATGCAGTACACACCACTCGAAGCACAGGTGCTAGACTTGGCACTGGTGCTGCACATGGAGCACGGCGGCGGCAACAATTCCAGCTTTACCACACATGTGGTCACTTCTTCGGGCACCGATACTTATTCGGCGATTGCCGCAGCACTGGGCAGCTTAAAAGGCCCCAAACACGGCGGCGCAAATATCAAAGTGGTGCAACTGTTTGATGACCTCAAACAGCATGTATCCGACCCCACAGACCGGGATGCGGTCAAATACTACCTGCGTCAGGTGCTCAACCGTGAAGCGTTTGACCACAAAGGCTTGATTTATGGCATGGGTCACGCGGTCTATTCGATATCCGACCCGCGCGCACAGATTTTCAAGTCCTTTGTGCAAAAACTTGCCCAAGAGAAAAAGCGGGATACCGATTTCGCGCTGTATACGATGGTGGAGGAACTTGCCCCCGAGGTCATCGCAGAGGAACGGCGCATTTATAAGGGCGTCAGTGCAAATGTGGATTTCTATTCGGGCTTTGTGTATTCCATGCTCGATTTGCCCTATGAGCTGTACACGCCAATGTTTGCCATCGCACGCATTGTCGGTTGGAGTGCGCACCGGTTGGAAGAGCTCATCAATGTGGACAAGATTATCCGTCCGGCCTACCGCAACATTTCTGAGGAGAAAACCTACATTTCTTTGGACGAGCGTTAAAAATATAGATTTATAAAATGAGGCCGCCGAAAAACGATGGTTTTCCGGCGACCTCATTTTTTAAAATAGAAAGAAGTTTACACGCAAGTGTACCTTGCGGTAGGGGATTAGTTTTTCAGGCTGTGGATAGGCGCCGGGATACGGCCGCCGCGATGAATAAACTTTGCCGGGGACTTGGTCGAGATAGGCATAATGGGTGCCGAGCCGAGCAAGCCGCCAAACTCCACAATCTCGCCGACCTGCTTACCGACTGCCGGAATGACGCGCACAGCAGTCGTCTTGTTGTTGACCACGCCGATGGCAATTTCGTCGGCAATCAGACCGGAAATGACTTCGGCGGTGGTGTCGCCGGGCACGGCAACCATGTCGATACCAACCGAGCAAACAGCGGTCATTGCTTCCAGCTTTTCCATGCACAGAGCGCCCTGTTGTACGGCTGCAATCATGCCTTCATCCTCCGAAACCGGAATGAATGCACCGGACAGGCCGCCAACGCTGGACGAAGCCATAACGCCGCCTTTCTTGACCGCGTCATTGAGCATTGCCAAGATTGCAGTTGTGCCGCAGCCGCCGCAAGTCTCCAAACCGACTTCCTCCAGAATGCGGGCAACCGAGTCACCGATAGCCGGTGTGGGCGCAAGCGACAAATCAACAATGCCGAACGGTACGCCCAGACGCTCGGAAGCCAGTGTGCCGACGAGCTGACCCATACGGGTAATCTTGAACGCGGTCTTTTTGATAATTTCAGCCACTTCGTTAATCGGGCAGTCACCTGCGCGCTTAATGGCAGCCTGTACCACGCCGGGGCCAGAAACGCCCACATTGATAACCGTTTCCGGCTCGCCAATGCCGTGGAACGCGCCAGCCATAAACGGGTTATCGTCCACCGCATTGGCAAACACAACCAGCTTGGCGCAGCCCATCGAGCCGTTATCCTTGGTAATCTCGGCTGTCTGCTTGATGACACGACCCATCAGCCCAATCGCATCCAGATTGATACCGGCCTTGGTCGAAGCCACGTTGACCGACGAGCACACGCAATTTGTCGTTGCCAGTGCTTCCGGAATGGACTGAATCAAAATTTCGTCACCTTTAGCAAAGCCCTTTTGTACCAGTGCCGAAAAGCCGCCGACAAAGTTGACGCCTGTGGTTTCGGCTGCACGGTCAAGCGCCTGTGCAATCGGTACATAACTGGTTGCGTTGGTGGTCGCGCCAATCATTGCAATCGGTGTGACCGAGATACGCTTGTGGATAATCGGGATGCCCAGTTCGCGCTCAATCTGTTCGCCGGTCTTGACCAGCTTTTCCGCGCGGCGGGTTACTTTATCATAAATCTTATCGCTGAGCACCTGTACATCGTCCGAAGCCAAATCGCGCAGCGAAATACCCATTGTGATGGTTCGGATGTCCAGATGTTCTTCTTCAATCATTTGAATGGTTTCCAGGATATCCCCGGTGTTAATCATTGCCATGGTCTGTGCACCTCAAATCGTGTAATTTCCGCACTGTTCAATTAAATGCGGTGCATCGCATTGAAGATATCCTCATGCATACAGTGAATTTTCATGCCAAGCTGTTCGCCCACGCCGTCCAGCTCGGCGCACAGTGCGTCAAACGACACCGTACAGGCCGTAATGTCCACAAACATAACCATCGCAAACATCTCATCCATAACATTCTGTGAGATATCCTGAATGTTTACCTTGTGGTCAGATAACTTCTGTGAAATCGAGGCAATGATGCCCGTTCTGTCTTTTCCTACGACTGTGATGACTGCACGCATATTCGTGTCCTCCAAATCCTTGAAAAAAGTGAATAAACTGTTGGGCGGTGTGCGCCCGTTGGTTGATTATATCATTTCATCGACGCTGAGCACGTCGGTGATAATGCTGTTGGAAACTAAAAACCCTCGCTCGGTCAGCCGCCAGCCGTCAGTCGTCTCAAGGGTCAGCCCCGGTGCTCGGAGCGCGGCCAGCCGTGCGGCATAGGGCGCAAAGGGACGACCAAAGCGCGATTCAAAATCCAAACGGTCAATGCCGTCCGCCGTGCGCAGCCGCAGCATGATATATTCGGCATGTGGCGCAAAACCGGCGACCGATTCTTCCTGCACAGGCTGTGGACAATTGCAAAAATCGGTGAGGGAGGGGCGATAGGCAAACCGTTTGCCGTTTAAATAGGAGTGTGCGCCCGGCCCAAGCCCCAAATAGTCAGACAATGTCCAATAGCGGCTGTTGTGCCGGGAATAAAAGCCCGGTTTGGCCCAGTTGGAAATCTCATAGTGAATATAGCCGGATTGTGTGAGCCGCTCACACAGCGATAAATACCAGTCTGCCTGTGCATCGTCATCGGGCAAAATCGGTTGTTCTTGTCCCATCGGGGTACCCGGTTCTAGTTTGAGACTGTAACAGGAAAGGTGTTGCGGGTGGAGCGCAAGCAGTGCATCCACCGATTGAAAAAGCATTTGCTCGGATTGTCCGGGCAAGCCATACATCAAATCAACACTGATATTATCAAAACCGGTCTGCTGGGCGTTGCGTACAGCGGTACAGGCCTGTGCAAAGGTGTGCCGCCGCCCCAGCAGACGCAATTCTGCATCGTGTGCCGACTGCACGCCAATCGAAAGCCGATTGACTCTGGCTTTGCGCAGAACATGCAACAAATCAGCGTCCATAGAATCGGGATTACATTCGACTGTGATTTCGGCATGGGGAGCAATGGAAAATCGACTGGAAAGCATTTGCAGCAATTTGGAAAGCCGCTCGCCACCCAGCAAAGACGGCGTACCACCGCCAAAATAAACGGTATCGGCCATTCGGCCTGCCAGCATTGGCGCAAACCGTTCGGCTTGTCTATCCATTGCCTGTACAAAATGCTCCATCTGTGCGGTGTCACCGGCAAAAGAATAAAAGTCACAGTACCGGCATTTGGATGCACAGAATGGAACGTGGATATATAGTCCAAACGGTGCGTTATTCTTCATCGAGTTTGAGTACGGCCAAAAATGCTTCGCTCGGCACTTGTACGGTGCCCAATGTGCGCATACGCTTTTTGCCTTCCTTCTGCTTTTCAAGCAGTTTTTTCTTTCGGGTGATATCGCCGCCATAGCACTTGGCCAAAACGTCCTTGCGCACCGCCTTGACCGTTTCGCGTGCGATGACCTTGCCGCCAATCGCTGCCTGAATGGGCACTTCAAACAACTGACGCGGGATATTTTCCTTGAGCTTTTCGCAGATGCGGCGCGCACGGGCATATGCCTTTTCACGGTGCGCGATAAAGGACAGCGCATCCACTTGGTCACCGTTTAACAGCATATCGACCTTGACCAAATCGCTTTTGCGGTAATCGCTCAGTTCATAGTCCAGCGACGCATAGCCCTTGGTACGCGCTTTGAGTGCGTCGAAGAAATCATAAATGATTTCGTTGATGGGCATTTCGTAATGCAGTTCCACCAGCGTCGAGTCCAAATACTGCATGTCTTTGAAAAAGCTTCGGCGGTCTTGGCACATGGGCATAATATTGCCGACAAATTCCTGAGGCGTGATGATAGAAGCCTTGACGAATGGTTCCCGCGCTTCGGCAATCAGTGCCGGGTCGGGGTAATCGTGGGGATTGTCAATCCAAACGGTGGAACCGTCGGTCTTAACGATTTCATAGATAACCGACGGCAGCGTGGTGACCAAATCCAGGTCAAACTCGCGTTCCAAGCGCTCCTGAATGATTTCCATATGCAGCATACCAAGGAAACCACAGCGGAAACCGAAGCCCAGTGCAATGGAGGATTCCGGCTCAAACGACAACGCGGCATCGTTGAGCTGTAATTTTTCCAGCGCGTCTCGCAAGTCCGGATATTTGGAACCGTCCTCGGTATAGATACCACAATACACCATCGGCTGTGCCTTGCGGTAGCCGGGCAGGGCTTCGGGGGTGGGATTCTCAACACCGGTTACGGTATCGCCCACACGGGTATCTGCCACATTCTTAATAGAAGCGGTAAAATAACCGACTTCACCGGCAGACAGCGAATCAGATGGTGCAAGACCGAGCGGGTGCATATAGCCGCACTCAATCACCTGAAATTCGGCACCGGTCGCCATCATGCGCACTTTCATGCCCGGTTTCATCTGACCATCCATCAGACGCATATAGACAATAACGCCTTTATAGGGGTCATACTGGCTGTCAAATACCAGCGCACGCAGTGGTGCTTCGGGGTCGCCAGTGGGGGCGGGGATGTCGTGTACAATGCGTTCGAGCACTTCATGGATGTTTAAACCCACTTTGGCAGAGATTTCGGGCGCGTCCTCGGCGGGAATACCGATGATGTCTTCAATCTCCTGCTTGACGCGGGCGGGGTCGGCGGCGGGCAGGTCAATTTTATTGATGACCGGCACAATTTCCAGATTGTGCTCCAGTGCCAGATAGGTGTTGCCCAGTGTCTGCGCCTCAATGCCCTGTGCCGCATCTACGACCAGCAACGCACCTTCACACGCTGCCAGTGAACGGGAAACTTCGTAGTTAAAGTCCACATGACCGGGCGTGTCAATCAGGTTCATGTGATAAATCTGACCGTCATCGGCCTGATAATCCATGCGCACGGCGCGTGCTTTAATGGTGATGCCGCGTTCGCGCTCCAAGTCCATATTATCGAGCAGTTGTTCTTCCATTTCGCGCTGTGTGACCGCTTTGCACTGCTCCAGCAGGCGGTCGGCCAAGGTTGACTTTCCGTGGTCGATGTGGGCGATAATGGAAAAGTTACGAATGTTCTGTTGGTTCTTCACACAAATACTCCTTCATGCAAAGTCATCGGGCGCGGCTGATGTCGCGCCCCGCAAAACTCTTATAGATACGATTTATTATAGCAGAAAAGTGCCCCTGTCACAACAATTTCTGTCAGATACTGCCTGACCGGATTGCCGAATTTTGCTTTTTCACACGCGATATTTTTGGCAGTTCAACCGGTTTGCGCTGTGCAAACGGTTATTTGGCACAGTCTGTTGCCGCCCGCTAATGGTTGGGCAGGTATGTTCTTTTCTCATATGATTTTGGCAGATGAACGACTGTTGCCTGCTGTTTCTGCCATTTTCATCATTTCCATCGGTTTCCCGTCACTTCGTTTGCAATTTGCTCATATTGATTCACAAATAATTCACATAAGCCCCTTGACAGGAACCGTTCCCGGTGGTACATTATGTTTAGCACTCAGGGATATTGAGTGCTAAGGCTGAAAATTCAGACAAAGGAGCATGGGCAAAGTGGAGCTTTCCGAACGCAAACAGCAAATTCTCAAAGCCATCATTGCCGAATATATCCGCACGGCCGAACCAGTCGGTTCCAAGGCGCTTTCGGCCTTGCCCGAACTGAAATTCTCCTCTGCAACCATCCGCAATGAGATGAGCGAACTGGAGGAGATGGGCTATCTTGAAAAGCCGCACACTTCCGCCGGTCGTGTGCCTTCTCACAAGGGCTACCGCTTCTACGTCGACCACCTCATGCGCCGCCCTGAAGTATCGCCCGCCGGTGCGAGCGATGAAAGCGCATTGATGGCACTCAAAGCCAAAGAGCTTGACCGCCTGATTCAAGAGGCGGGGCGGCTGATTTCGTCGCTGACCAATTACGCCGCCGTTGCGGTCACGCCGCATTTGTCCCGCGTGTCCATTCGGCAGTTTGAATTGGTGGCAGTCGATGCAAACACTTATGTCATTGTCATCGTCACCGATGCCAATGTCGTGAAAAACAAGTTGGTTCACACGGCTGCACCGGTCACCAAAGAGCAAGCGGAGTTATTGACCTATGTGCTCAATCAGACATTGACCGCGATTCCAATGGCACAAATCACAGCCGAGCGTTTCGACGTGGTGCGCCGCGCCGCAGGCACGACCGCATTGCTTGGGCCGGTTGCCGAATTTGTATCCGAACTCATTGAAGACCTTGGAAACCAGCAGGTATTTCTCGAAGGCGCAAACAAATTGTTGCGTTTCCCGGAGTACCACGACACAGGCAAAGCACAGACCTTGCTGGCCTATATGAGCGACGACAAAAAACATCTGATTCCTTTACAGAGAGAAATCGACGGCGTACAGATTTTTATTGGCTCGGAAAACGGAGAAAATCCGCTGTCCGACACCAGTATGATTTACGCCAAGTATGGTATCGGTGAAATTGGTCAAGGTATTATCGGTATCGTCGGCCCCACGCGCATGGATTATGCGGCATTGTCCGCACGATTATCCGGTTTTGCCAAAGGGCTGAATAAACTTATTGCCGAAACCTTTTACGATGAAAATAAATAACGAGGTATTTTAGAATGGCTAAAGAAAAAGAACTCGCACCGGAGCTGGACGAAGAGCAAATCGTACCGGAGGAAACCGCAGAGCAGACCGAGCCGCAGGCCGATGCGCAACCCGAATCCAACGGGGAAGCAGCCGAGCTGCAAAAAAAGTACGATGAGCTGAACGACCGTTTTCTTCGCATGGCAGCCGAGTATGATAATTTCCGCAAGCGCAGCCGTGCCGAGCGCGAGGGTGTACACGCTGAAGCGGTTGCCTATGCAGTCAAAGCACTGTTGACAACGGTGGATAACCTGTCCCGCGCACTGGCGCAGCCCACCGAAGACACGGCTTACAAGCAGGGCATCGAATTGACGTATCAGCAAATGATGGAAAGTTTCCAGTCGCTGGGCGTCACCGAGATTGCAGCCGAGCCGGGCACCACGTTTGACCCCAATCTGCACAACGCCGTCATGCACATTGATGATGAAACGATGGATGAAAATGTGATTGCCGAAGTGTTCCAGAAGGGCTTCCAGTTGGGTGACAAGGTGATTCGTCACGCAATGGTCAAAGTTGCAAACTAAAATTGGTTCAAAAAAACATCTGTTTTTATATTGATAAGGAGTCTTGAATTATGGGCAAGATTATTGGTATTGACTTAGGTACCACAAATAGCTGTGTCGCTGTCATGGAGGGCGGCGAACCGACCGTTATTGCAAACGCGGAAGGCGCGCGTACTACGCCGTCGGTTGTTGCATTCTCCAAGACTGGCGAACGCATGGTTGGTCAGGTTGCAAAGCGTCAGGCTGTCACCAACGCTGACCGCACGATTATTTCTATTAAGCGCCACATGGGTTCGGATTACCGTGTTGGCATTGACGACAAGCAGTATTCTCCGCAGGAAATCTCTGCAATGATTCTGCAAAAGCTCAAGGCAGACGCAGAAGCCTATATTGGTTCTCCGGTCACACAGGCAGTTATCACCGTTCCGGCTTACTTCACCGACTCTCAGCGTCAGGCAACCAAGGATGCCGGTAAGATTGCTGGTCTGGATGTTCTGCGTATCATCAACGAGCCGACCGCTGCGGCGCTGGCTTACGGTGTAGATAAGGAAACCGAGCAGAAGATTATGGTTTACGACCTGGGCGGCGGTACGTTCGATGTATCCATTCTGGATATCGGCGACGGTGTTCTGGAAGTTCTGGCAACCGCTGGTAACAACCATCTGGGCGGCGATGACTTCGACCAGCGCATTATGGACTGGATGGTACAGGAGTTCAAGAACAAGGAAGGCGTTGACCTGTCCAAGGACAAGATGGCAATGCAGCGCCTCAAGGAAGCAGCTGAGAAGGCAAAGATTGAGCTGTCCGGCATGACTTCCACTTCCATCAACCAGCCGTATATCACCGCTGATGCAACCGGCCCCAAGCATCTGGAATTGACCCTGACCCGTGCAAAGTTCAATGAGCTGACCGCAGACCTGGTAGAAGCAACCATGGGCCCGGTTCGTCAGGCAATGAGCGATGCTGGCTTGCAGGCAGGCGACTTGGCAAAGGTTCTGTTGGTTGGCGGTTCGTCCCGTATTCCGGCCGTTCAGGAAGCAGTTAAGAACATCACCGGCAAGGACGGCTTTAAGGGCATCAACCCGGATGAATGCGTTGCCATCGGTGCAGCCATTCAAGGCGGCGTACTGGGCGGCGAAGTCAAGGACGTTCTGCTGCTCGATGTTACCCCGCTGTCTCTGGGTATTGAGACACTGGGCGGCGTATGCACCCGTCTGATTGAGCGTAACACCACCATTCCGACCAAGAAGAGCCAGGTATTCTCGACCGCAGCCGACAACCAGCCTTCGGTTGAAATCCACGTTCTGCAAGGTGAACGTGAGATGGCAGCCGGTAACAAGACGCTTGGTCGCTTTACCCTTGACGGCATTGCACCGGCTCCGCGTGGCGTTCCGCAGATTGAAGTTACCTTCGATATCGACGCAAACGGTATTGTAAACGTATCGGCTAAGGATTTGGGCACAGGCAAGGAACAGAAAATCACCATCACGGCATCCTCCAACCTGTCTCAGGAAGAAATCAACAAGGCGATGCAGGAAGCAGAGCAGTTTGCAGCCGAGGACAAGAAGCGCAAGGAAGAAGTTGACACCCGCAACAGCGCTGAACAGCTGGTATTCCAGTCTGAAAAGGCAATGAGCGACTTGGGTGATAAGCTGTCTGCCGACGAAAAGAGCGCAGTACAGGCCGAAATCGACAAGGTAAAGGAAGCACTCAAGGGCACTGACATCGAGATGATTAAGATGGCATCCGATGGACTCTCCAAGAAGTTCGGTGAGATTGCGCAGAAGATTTATGCGCAGCAGGCTCCGCAGGGTGACCCCAACATGGGCGGTCAGCAGACTGGCGGCGCACAGGGCGATTTTGTAGACGCTGACTTCACCGAGGTCAAGGACGACGACAAGAAGTAAGATACCGTTGAACACCGGAACGGAAAGGACTGCGTCCTTTCCGTTTTCCGCTGTCTATCTGAGGTTTGTTGTAGAGCAATACGAGGTTATGATACATGGCTGACAAAAGAGATTATTACGAAGTATTGGGCGTTTCCAAGAGCGCATCCGATGAGGATATCAAGAAAGCCCACCGCAAACTTGCCAAAAAATACCACCCCGACCTCAACCGGGACAACCCCGAAGCGGCTGAAAAGTTCAAAGAACTCAACGAAGCGTATGAAGTGCTGTCCGATAAGGATAAGCGCGCCCGTTATGACCAATTCGGCTTTGCCGGTGTTGACCCCAATTACGGCGCCGGTCAAGGCGGCTTTGGCGGTGGATTCGGCGGCTTTGATATGGGCGATTTGGGTGACATCTTCGGTTCGTTCTTTGGCGGTGGTTTTGGCGGTTCCTCTCGTTCGCGGCGCAATGCGCCCCAGCGCGGCGAAACGCTGCAACAGCGCATTATTTTGAGCTTTGAAGAAGCGGCTTTCGGCTGTGAAAAGGAAATTTCCATCAATCGCATCGAAAGCTGTGAAGATTGTGGCGGCACGGGTGCCGAACAGGGTTCTTCGGTTGAAACCTGCTCGAACTGCCGTGGTTCAGGTATGGTGACCCAGACCCAGCGCACCCCACTCGGTATGTTCCAAACACAGGCCGCCTGCCCCAACTGCCGCGGTACGGGTAAGATTATCCGCAAACCGTGTAAAAAGTGCAGCGGTACGGGTAAGGTGCGCAAAAGCCGCACGCTGAAAGTCAAGATTCCCGCAGGTATTGATGATGGACAGTCTATCCAACTGCGCGGTCAGGGCAACGCGGGTACGAATGGCGGGCCGAACGGAGATGTAATTGTCACGATTGCCATTCGTCCGCATCCTATCTTTAACCGTGACGGCAATAACGTCATTTGTGATATTCCGATTTCTTTCCCACAGGCAGCTTTGGGCGATACCCTTCAGGTGCCCACGATTGACGGCAAAGTGGAATACACCATTCCGGAAGGCACGCAGAATGGTACAGTATTCCGCTTGAAAGGAAAGGGCATTCAAAATGTAAACGGCCGCGGCCGTGGTGACCAGTATGTGCGCGTCACAATCGAAGTACCCACCCGTTTGACCGAGCATCAAAAACGGTTGCTGCGTGATTTTGAATCGTCCACAACCGACGAAAATCAAGCGCAGCGCAAATCGTTCTGGGATAAAGTCAAGGACGCATTCAAAGGCGAATAAATAAAGATATTTGAATAAAACAAGCGAAAGTCCTGCCATTGTTTTGGCAGGACTTTTGTTTTTTATCAATTAAGATTTGCCGCGCATAAGCTGCCAGCCGGTGCGCACTACCGCGCAAAATAACGCAATGCGTGCGGTCATACACACGGCAAATGCCATGCCGAAAATCACTTCACTGCGTGCAAGGGTTCCGAGTTCAAAAACACCGGCAGCGGCGTAAGATGGATACGAGATGGCACGGGCGCAGTTTGCGCCAAGCACCGCACTGGCGCGAAAAACCGTTAAGCCGGTCAGCAGGGCGGCACACAGTCCACCAAAAACAAGCGCTTTGCCTTGCGGAAGTGCGTCGTCATGTCCGGAAAACAGTAAAAGTGCAATCGTGGCTGGCAAAACCGCGAGAAATTGGCGGAATACATCACCGAGAGAGAATGCGCCGGTCAGCATGGATTTATTTACTTGCCAGTCTGGCATAGATAAGACCAGAGATAGCAAGATAATGAAACCGGCTAACCACGCCATAGGGATTGCCCATAAAAATACGGCGGGTGCACCTTGATGGGCAATAAGCCAGCCCAACACAAGCAAGGCAATCACGCCCAGCCAAAGCGGCCATTTGACCAAAGCGGTTTCTATGAGAAAAGATGCACTGTTCTGTGCCGTGCGAAACGCAAACCAGGCGGCGCTGACCATCAGCAGCAGCGCAAGCACACGGCGCGGCCACTTGGGGGCACGGTGTAGGCTGTCCCAAATGCTGGTCGTACCTGTTTTTTTGCAAATCGCCAAAAAGATTATGCACAGCACAGGGATGGACAGTCCGGCGCACAGTGCGCCTAGCCACGAGGCCGCCGGAATGAACAGTGTGTGTGCCAGCAGCGCCAAAAAAAGCAAGGTTCCACGTCCGCGCGGGAAAATTTGGTCAGGCATTGCCGCCACCTCCTGTAAAGCTGGTCATGCGCCCCAATCGAAAATCGGCTTTTCCAGCCGGAATGACCCGTCCATCTTGTGTGAGACTGAGGGCGGGAAGCGAGAAGTCACCGCCCGAAAGAATGCGGTCTGCCACACGGCATAGCGGCAGGTCGGGCAAGTTGCCGTGTTCGGTGTGCGCATCGAGTAAGGAACCGAGTGCGGCACCGGGGATTTCTTCGACGACCGCCTGTGCGCGCACAATTTGGTCGGCAGTTACATCGCGCGCAACCGCAATGCGCAAAGTCAATCGGACATCGCTGCGCGCTAAAAGCGCTTGTACCAACGGTTCAATGCCCTCGCGTGCGACAGATTCATCAATGACAAAAGTGCGGGCGTGGCTTAGATAAAGCTGTCCGGCTAGAAGCTGCTCGGCACCTGAAAATAAATGTTCAGGCGTATCGCCCGAAGTTGTCAGATAGACCGATGCGGCGTTGCCCTCCAGACTATCTTGCCGCACGGCTTCGGCGGTCAGGGTCAGTGCATCGTCAGAGGATGAAGAGATACCCGCGCTTAAAATTGGGAGTAAGTCTCCTGCACCTCGTCCGGCACAACCGGTCAAAAGGCACAGAGGGAGCAGCAAAATGAAAGTTTTTCCCCATCTCATACATCATCCTCCGAATGTGCCAAGAACCGGCGGCGCGGCATGTCGCGCCACGGAGAGCGCAGCCAAGTGTCCGCAGTTTCGGGGTGTACGCGTGGAATCAGGTTGAGCAGATAGGGGGTATCAAACGAGCGCAGGGTACACAGATGGGCAATCATAAGGGCAAGCCCAAAAATGAGTCCATACAGTCCGGCAACCGTGCTGGCGGCGAGCAGCGAAAACCGCAGGACAAGTGCGGCGGATTGCAGCTTGGGAACGGTCAAGCCGGTGACAGCGGCAACTGCCACAATAATGACTGCGGGCGCGGACAGAAAACGCGCCGAAACGGCTGCTTGTCCGAGCACAAGACCGCCTACAATCGACATGGTGCTGCCCATAACGCTGGGCGTGCGCGTTCCGGCTTCTTTGAGCGTTTCAAATACCAGCAGTAACAGCAAAATTTCCCAAAATACTGGAAGTGGCACGCCTTTCTGTGCAGCGGCGATGGCGAGTAACAGACGGGTGGGTAAAAGTTCCTGATGGAAACTGAGCAGCGCAACATAAAGCGCTGGGATGATGATGGATAGTGCAAACCCTGCCACACGCAATGCGCGTGAAACGACTGCTTGCCGCACGGCAATATAATAGTCATCGTTGGCCTGAAAACATTCCTGCAAGATACAGGGCGCGGACAGGGCAACCGGGCTGCCATCGGTCAGCACAATGACTCGACCTTCGAGCAGCCGTGACACAGCCACATCGGGGCGTTCGGTGGTTCCCAGTGTTGGGAAGGGAGAACCGGGGGCATCGCGCACACATTCTGATACATAGTTTGCATCCAAAATGCCGTCAAGCGAGATTTTTTGAATCCGCCGCTGCATTTCATAGACCAATGCGGGCGGCGTCACCCCTTTGAGCCAACATACACAGACAACCGTGTTGGTTTTGCCAGCATAGCGTGCAAAAGAGCAGGTCAGGCGCGGGTCATTGACGCGGCGGCGCAGCATAGATAGATTGGTCATAAAGGATTCGGTAAAGCCTTCTCTCGGCCCACGCAAAACCTTTTCGTTGTCGGGTTCGGAAGGCGAGCGCAGCGCAAATCCCTTGGTATTGACCACAATCGGGCAGTCATCGCCATCCACCAATACTACAGTATCACCATAGAGCAGAGCGGACAGCATGGCATCTAGGTCAGGCACAACCTTACAGTCGTTGATTTGTAAGATGCTCTCAGCTACCGCTTGGGCTGTCATTTGCCCTTGCGGGGCGTGGACGAGCGGGCGAATGACCGATTCATTGATGGCAGTATTGTTGACCATACCATCAAAAAAGAATACCGCGCAGGATAAGCCGCCCGTACTTTGCACCCGCCGCACGACAAACGTGTTGTCCAGCGAGAACAGCTCCTGTAATACTTTGATGTTGTCAGATAGTACATTTGTGAACTGTATGGACAAAGGAATACCCCCTTTCGGGGGATAGTGTGTGCCCAAAATCGGAAGATTATGCAAGCAGTCGGTCGGCCAATACATTGCCGAATAATTTGACTGCGCGAATGGCTTCGGCTAGGGTGTTGCCGGAAGAACCACATTCTAGCAAAATGGAGCCAGAGCGCAGGTGGGTGTTGAATCGTTGGGCGCGTAAATTGACGTCGCGCATCAGATTGGGATAAGCACCGTTGAGGTCGGCTTGCAGGTTGACAGCAAAATTCATATTGTTTTGCCAGTTTGGGTGCGCTAGGCCGCTGGCATCGGTGCCGATGACCAGCATGAGCTGTGCGACTTCTTGACCGTCCAGTGTGGTTGCAACGCGGTATTGCTGTCCGTCGTCGGTCAAAATCGCGTCGCGGTGTAAGTCAATCGTGACTTGGATACTAGGGTGTTCTTCCAACGCCTGTTCGGCAGCGGTCAGCGAACGCCCATACGAGCCGTTATAGGCGGGGTCGTCAAAGATATCGGTAATATGTACCACACCAATGCCGCGCGCTTCCAGCACCTTGGCAAGTTCGGTGCCAACGCGAACGACATTTTGATTGTTGTCGCGTGTGCGGTAGTCACCTGATGGGGTATAGGTGTCGCTGCCGGATGGCGTATACGCCTCGGTCGAATGGGTGTGATAGATGAGCACCTGTGGGCCGTCTCTCGATACATGAATGTCAATTGGGTCGTTTAGCATGGCGTTGACATCGACCGATAAATTGGCATCATTGCGTACTGAGATATCGGTGTCACGCTTGTCCTGTGCGGTGGGAAGCGCCTGACTGTCCTCGGCTGCCGGAGCGTCTGAGGCCGCCGTTTGGGGCGGCGGCGCGCTCTCAGCAGCCGTCTGTGCAGTTTCTTCGGTGTCCTGCGCGGATGCAGCGGGGGCAGTATCTGATTTCGGGGCAGACACGCCGGTTTCGAGTGCGATGGAGGACGTGATAAAGGTGCGATTTTGTGCGATGGCATCCAGAAGCGCGTCCACCTGTGCATCTCCGCCCATTCGGTGACCGATGAGCAGCGCGGCTGCGCAGAGCAGGGCGACGGTTGCAGGCATTCGGATACCTGAACGTTTGCGGGCGGGCCGACGGGACATAGGGCAGTCACTCCTTTGCGGGATTTTCCTGTGCTTCTAACCTATGTGGCAAGACGGCGCGGTATGCAGACAAGTTTAACTAAGCAGCAAGTCCAAATCGGAAAGGGACAGTTGAGGCTGTAAGGCGCGGTTGATGGCGTAGCCAATCACTTTGGCGGCATCGCGTACTTGCTGGTCAATTTCGCGGGGGGTGACAAAGACCGGGGTGGACAGTTCATCCAATGCAGCCGAGCACGCGCCATCTTGTTGGGCACGCCAAAGCAGGCTGGCGCCGTCCACGACCGTGGGCAGTCCGATGGCAATGACCGGCACGCCAAAGGTTTGCTGGTTGAATGCGGCGCGCGCATTGCCCACACCAGAGCCGGGGACGATACCAGCATCGGTCACTTGAAGGGTGCGGGCGAGGTGAGAGAGTTCACCGGCGGCAAGCGCATCGACTGCGATAATAGCACATGGTTCCAAAGTGTCGCACAGACCGCGTGTAAATTCAGCGGCTTCCACGCCGGTCTGTCCGAGTACGCCCACGGCTGCGGCCGAAACCGAGCGCCAATCGGCAAACTGTTCGGGTAGCTGGCGGCGTAAATGGCGGGTCACTAAAATGTGTTCCACCGTGAGCGGGCCAACGGCATCGGGGGTGATGGCGCGATTTCCCAGCCCGATGACCAGAATGGGGGCATCTGGCTGTACCTGTTTGGGCAGAAGTTCGGTGAGAATGGCGGCGAGATTATCCACAGCCTGTGTAAACGCATCGGATTCCCGGCGCGTAAGCGGGTCAAGTGTCATGGTGCAGTAGGTGCCGCATGGCTTGCCCAGAGCGGCGGCAGCTTGGGCGGTCTGTACTTCCACGCAATCAATCGAAAAACCGCCGATATTGCGTTTGGTGGTGCAAATGCCCGCATGATTGCGCAGGTCTTGCGGGTGCTCAATGGATTCACAGGCGAGGTCGGTGCGAAATGCCATAACAAAATCGTTCCTTTCTCTGACAAGTGGCTTTTGTGTTAGCGTGTGAAAAATTTGAGGGGCTATGCGAAAAAATAAAAAAAAGGCTTGCAATTTTTATAGAGTCGTGGTATAGTAAGACTACTGATGACTAGAAGCTGAAGGAGGTGGAACCCAATGCCGAATATTAAGTCCGCTAAGAAGCGCGTAAAGGTAACCAAGGCCAAGAATCTGCAAAATCAGATGGCAAAGTCCGCGCTCAAGACCGTGCTGAAGAAGTTTGACGCGGCTGTGGCTGCTGGCGATAAGTCTGCCGCCGAGGCTGCTTACAAGGTTGCTGTCAAGGCTGTTGACCAGGCTGCTGCAAAGCACCTGATGCACAAGAACACCGCAGCTCACAAGAAGAGCGCAATGACTCTGAAGCTGAACAACGCACAGTAATCCATTTTGGAAAATCATACTGCTGGCTGTAACGGCCAGCAGTATTTTTTTGCGCTTTTTGATATTTTTTGCGCGCCTGATGGAAATTCATGGCGAACGAAAGAGTAAATTATAAGTATACTTTTGGTTAAAAATATGGTATAATTGCTTGGAAAAGTTCGTAATTCTATCAGAACAGGAGGTTTTCATATGCGAAAAAAAATTGTGCGCGCCGCAGCCAGTTTGATGCTCAGTGCGCTGATTTTGATGACGAGCGCCTGTGCGGCAGCCACACATGCTGACACTTCACAGGCACCCGAGCAGCCACAAGATGAAGTGGTGTTTTCACAGGGCATGGTATATATTCCCGACCGCTCTGTATACTTCGCTGACGTGAATACGGGATACGATTGGGCGTTCCATGAGATTGACTATCTCGCCAATACTGGAGTCGTTTCGGGAACCGGACATCTGGTTTATAGTCCAGCGAAATCACTTTCGCGTGCAGATTTTGTGCTGATGCTGTACCGCGCCTATGATATGCAGAAATATGCCGAGGGAGAAAACTTTGTCGATGTGCGCGACAGCGCATATTATGCCGAGGCAGTACGCGCAGCGCGTGCGATTGGCATTGCAACCGGCGATTCTAAGAACCGTTTTCGCCCCAATGACACGCTGACCCGGCAGGATGCAATGGTGTTGCTCAAGCGCACACTGGACCGTACCGGCTTGACGTTTGAACCGGGCGACTTATCCGCGTTTTCGGATGGGAATAAAGTGGCAAGTTATGCGTCGGAAGCGGTGGCTGCATTGGCAAAGGCGGGCGTTATCAATGGTTCTAAGGGCAAGTTAAACCCGACTGCACCGGTCACACGCGCGGAAATGGCGGTCATGCTCTATCGTGCGCTGCACTTACAGACGATTGGCGACATTGCGGTATATTTGTCTCAACCAGCCATTCGATTGGTGTGCGTGGGCAGTACGATTTTTGCCGATGTGCGCATCGAAAACTATGAAAAAGATACAGATTATGCAGGCTTGTATGCAATGGAGCGAATGACCAAGGGAGAGAAGGGCTATTCGGTCACACTTGGACAGGCACAGCCGATTGACGATACCATTATTTGGGATGGCAGCCGCTTGAGCGTCAACGGCGAAATCGTGCCAGTAGCCGAGGAATGTGAAGCCATTGCGGTGGACATGTATTCCAAGCGTAAAGCGGGATTGTGTTCCACGGGCGATGAATATAGCGCGGGTGCGGTATCCATTGTAGATGGTGCAGTGAAAACCGTGTATTACAAGCAATAATGCAAAAAGACCGGAAAATTTCCGGTCTTTTTTGTTTGTCAGCAGTTCAAAGCCCATGCGCGTTCCAATGCGTTCACCGCCTTGGGCAGTTGTTCGGAGGAAATGCCCGCATAGCCTAAAATTACCGTGGCAGGCGGACAGGTTTCGGCGGTATCCACATAGTATCCGGAAAGGCCATAAACCTTGACTCCTTGCTGCGCGGCGGATTGGATTAACTGCGCTTCATTCATGCCGTTTTGAACGTTGAGTAGGATGTGCAGCCCGGCCTCGGCTCCGGAAACACGGGATATCTTGTACAAACGAGACTGTGCCAGCGCATCCAAAAGGGTGTCCAGCCGCGCTTTATACAAGTTTCGGATGCGGTTAATATGGCGTTCAAAACTGCCAGTTTCCAGAAAACGCGCCAGTGTATATTGTTCAAAAGCGGGCACGGTGGAGGCATAGCCGCCAAACTTGGCGCGGTAGTCGGCGAGCAGACGGCGGGGCAGTACCAGATAGCCAATGCGTAGCGAGGGTGCCAAACTTTTGGCAAAGGTGTTTAGATAAATCACGCGGTCATTGTGGTCAAGCTCCTTCAATGCGGGGATGGGGCGGGAGACAAAGCGAAATTCGGAATCATAGTCATCTTCAATCAGATACCGTTCGGGTGCTTGGTTGGCCCAGCGGAGCAGGGCGGCGCGTCGTGTGGCTGGGGTCACAATGCCGAGGGGAAAATGATGGGACGGGGTTAAATAGGCGACCGATGCGCGGCTGGCGCACAGAGCATCCAAGGATAGGCCGTATTCGTCCAGTGGAATGGGGATGGTTTGGGCATCGTTGGCGTGAAAAATCTGGGTCAGTTTGGGATAACCCGGCGTTTCAATGGCATAAGTGCGCGTGCGCCCTAAAAGCTGGATGAGCAGCGTGACCAGATATTCCGAACCGGCACCGACAATAATTTGTTCACTATCGACCGTAATCCCACGAAACGCATACAGATAGCGGCGAATCTGTTCGCGCAGGGCGGGAACGCCTTGCGGAGCGGCAGCCAGAAGCAAGCGGCGGTCGTAATCGGTCAGGACAGCGCGTGACAGTTTTGCCCATGTTGAGAACGGAAAACAATCGGTATCCACTACATTGGTTTTGAAATCAAAGGCAGCCTGCTGCGCTGGTGCAGATGGTGGACAATCGCTGACCGGAATTTGCAAAGTGGAGCGCGGCAAAAGGTCAAGTTCCTGCACAAAATATCCGCTGCGCGGCACGGCGCGCACATAGCCTTCGGCCGTCAACTGACTGTATGCGGTTTCAACCGTGATTTGACTGATATGCAGATGGGCGGCAAAAGGGCGCTTGGCGGGCAGGCGGTCGCCGCCGGACAGTGCACCGGACATGATATCGGCGCGAATGGCGCGGTAAAGCTGTTCGTAGAGCGGTGTTTTTGCGTGATGGTCAAGATGGTATGTGAGCATGGCAGACCTCCAAAACGGCAGGGGATTGTGTTTAGCATACGCAGGTTGACGGCAGAAGTCAAGCATTCACAGCGATAAAAAAGCACCGGCAGAGCGGCCGGTGCAGCGGTTAACCTTGTTGTTCAAAAAAGGATTGCAGTTTTTGCAGACTGGTGGCAAGCAGCGCGGTTTCGTCGGGGGAAAGGTCGCTGAGTGCGGCTGCAATCATGCGTTCATGGAACTCTTTGTGATAGGTATAAATGGTCTGTCCACGCGGTGTCAACGAGACGTTGACCACGCGCTTGTCGGTTGCATCGCGTGTGCGCACAATCAAACCTTTGCTTTCCAGTTTGTCACATGCAACGGTCAAAGTGGCAAGTGTTACGCCGACCGCTTTGGCGATGGATGACATGCGGCTGGGCTGTTGTGCGCCGATTTTTTCAATGATGTGAATTTCGGTTAGGGAGATATTCTCCCCAATTCCGGCTGTAAGGGAGCGTTCCTCAATTTTGTTGATTCGACTCCAGATATCGACCAGAAAGTTGTTGATGGAATCAAAATCAGACATAGGTGCCTCCAATCGGAAAAATAATTGATTTGACAAACTAAGTATATCACAGTATAGCACAAGGTGTTGCCGAACACAAGGCAAACCGGTGAAATTTTGGTTAACTTTTGTCGAAAATTAGCAAAAGAACGCGCAACAGACGAAGTTTGTGAAATAGAAAAATCCTGCCATTTGCAAGGCAGGATTTTGTGTTTTATTCGGTTGGGGTAGAATCGGCTGATTCAGCAGGGCGTTTGCGTTTGACACCACCACGACGGCGCCGACGTTTTTTGGCATCGCCTGTTTCGCTGTTTTCCTTGGAAGGGTCAGGGGTCGTTTGTGCCTTGGGGGGAGCCGCTTTGACAAGGCGCGGGCGGTCGGAACCATCAGGTGCTTCCCGGCGCGGTTTGCGTACAGGGGATTGCTTGGGTTCTGCACTTTGCGGTGCGGCTTTGACTCGGCGCGGTTTTTCATTGCGCGGGCGGACGGGCGGTTCGGCGACAGCATCGGGAATTTGTTCCTGCATCGGGTCGATTTCCGGTTCTTTTGCCGGCTTAGCACAGCTCGTGCAGCCGCCTGTTTTTTTGGCGCGCCCAGAACGCAGCATTTGACAATCGGTGCAAGCAAAGGTTTTTGGTTCGTCGGGGTTGTCCTCCAACTGTACTTTACAAGTGCCGCGCAGCATTTGCGTAGATAAAACCGTGCCGCGCCCCTCCGGTGTTTCGACTAAACTTTCGGGCTTGGGCGTTACCTTTTGCAGTTCGGAATAGACTTCGTGTTCATATTTCAGACAGCACATCAGACGTCCACAAGTGCCCGAAATCTTGGCGGGGTTCAGCGAAAGATTTTGCTCTTTTGCCATGTTGATGGAAACCGGCTGAAAGTCGTCCAGATAAGAAGCACAGCACAGTTCACGGCCGCAGATACCCAAGCCGCCAATCATTTTAGCTTCGTCGCGCACGCCGATTTGCCGCAGCTCGATGCGGGTGCGGAAGATGGCAGCCAAATCTTTGACCAGTCCGCGAAAATCCACACGTCCATCGGCGGTGAAATAAAATAGAATTTTATTCAGGTCAAAGGTACATTCGACCGCCACCAGACGCATATCCAGTTCATGTTCTTCGATTTTGCGGCGGGCGATTTGATAGGCTTCTTTGGCCTGTTGTTCATTGCCGCGTGCAACTTCAAGGTCGGTTTCGGTTGCAATGCGGATGATTTTTTTGAGTGGGGACACGATTTCGCGTTCGGAAATTTGAGTATTTCCCATCGCACATTCGCCACATTCAATCCCGCGAGCGGTTTCTACAATGACGTGCTGACCAGGCTTTATCGTCAGGCCGCACGGGTCAAAATAATATACTTTGCCGACTCGTTTGAATCGGACACCAATAACAGTAATCAAATTGTGTTTCCTCCGTTTTTATTGAGCCGTTTGGATGTTGAAGCATCCAAACGCGGCGCATAACCGATTTGGTAAGCGCCTGCCGCAAGCACTGCGCACTGAATGGGGGAGCTGGCATTGACCTCTGCGCGACGGGACAGAAGGGAAAAATGGTCATACAGCGCGAGCAGTTTTGCAGTGGTCAGTGCACCGGCGAGTGCACGGGTTTCGGTGGCGAGTGCGGGCAAAAGCGGCGGGCAGCCGCTGGAAACCAGCGCGGCATCGCGCACAGCCGTGCAAAGAATGGTCATTGCTTGCTGAAAAGTGGCTTTGTTGGCTTTTGCAAATCCGTTTGCGCCGAGCAGCATCCCGTATTCTTCTCCGCGTGCAAGCGCCGAGAGAAAGATACGCGCCGGTTCAAGCAGTTCCGGGGTGTCAATGGGCGTCGTATGCGGCGGTTCCAGCTGGTAAAGCGTGCAGCGAGAACGGATGGTTTGCAGCAAAGCACCGGGTTGACAGGCGGTTAAAAGGAAGAAAACGTAGCGCGGCGGCTCCTCCAGCACCTTGAGCAAGGCATTTTGCGCACTGCTGTTCATGCGGTCGGCGTGTGCAATCCAGAATACCTTGCGCTCTCCGTCATTGGGGAGAATCGCGGCTTCCTCACGGATACGGCGCGCGGTATCGACCTTGATTTCACCGTCACCCTCATCAATGACGATAAAATCAGGATGGGTCTGATGCGCCATTTTGCGGCAGGATGCGCAGGCCATGCAGGGATGTTCCCCTGAGCCGGTGCATAGAAGTGCAGCAGCAATGGTGTGTGCCCAGTCTGATTCGCCGCAGCCCTCCGGCCCGGACAGCAGAACAGCCTGCGGGAAACGGCGGTGCAGCGCGGTTCGCAGGCTGACTTTGAGCGCATCATTTCCGGGCAAATGTTCCAAGCCCAGCATCACAGTTTCTCAAACTTTTCCACACCCAGCACGAAAACGGTTGCACCGCCGACGGTCACTTCGACCGGCATTGCCGGATGGAATCCAACGCCAAGATTGGCTGTGGTGGGAATGACTTGCTTGCGGGTGGTGGAATATTTGCGGATAAGTTCCATTGCTTCATCCAGACGGGATTCGTCCAGACCGACTAGAATGGTCACGTTTCCGGCACGCAGAAAACCGCCTGTGGTTGCCAGTTTGGTAATCTGGAAACCGGCCTCCATCATATGACTGATGACGCTGTGTGCGTCGTCGGAATTGATGATTGCAAGTAACATTTTCATGGGAAAGCCCCTCCTTTTGCCGCCGGGAACTGCCTAAAATCAGGGTAGACAGACCGAAATGCGGTCAACGGTATTATAACATTGATTGGTCAGAAATACAATGTGTTGGCGGGTGATTTCTTCGCCCGGCCACAGGACGGGAACGCCGGGGGGATAGGGCGTGACCGGCCGCGCACATATTTGACCGGGTGTGATTTCACCAAGCGGTAAGGTGCGGCAGTCGCCAAGCAGTGCGGCGCGTACCGAGCGCACCGGCTGCGGGATGGGGAGTGCGGGCAGAGGAGCGGGCAGGGGGGCATCACCACATTCATTCGATAATGTTTGCAGGGCGGTGCGCAGACGTGTTAAATTTTCTGCGCAATCAGCAGGGGTGATGATGCACACAAGATTGCGTGCGTCACTCATCTCACAGGCGACACCAAACCGTTCATAGAGCGCATCGGCCAGTTGATGACCGCTCCAGTTGGTTCCCGCTGTGCTGACGGTCAGACGGCAAGGGTCAAGGTTGCCCTGTTCGAGCGGGAGAAAACGGGTGTGCTGTGCCAAAAAAGTACGCAATTCTTGCACCGCATATGCGGCTTGTTGGTAACTGTCGTCGGCTTCGAGTGCGTCGCGTGCAAGGTCAAGACTGGTCATCAAAAGGTAGGATGGGCTGGATGTGCCGAACAGCGCGGCACCTTCGCGCAGCCGGTTGCCGTCCACGGTGCCGTTTGACAGTAGCATAGCCGACTGTCCAAGTGCATAGAGTGTCTTATGCGCACTTAATACCGCAAGGTCGGCGCCTTGCGCAATGGGCGAGGGCAAACCGACTGCCGGAAAATGTGCGCCGTGCGCGGCATCGACCAGCAGCTTGACCCCGTGCGCATGGCATACCGCCGCCAGTGCGGGAATGTCCTGACAAATGCCGTAATAGTTGGGAGAAGTGACCAGAACGGCACGAATCGCAGAATTTTGCACAAGGGCGCGTTGCAGTTCATCGGGGTCAAGTTGGTCAGGGATGCCGAACGGCTCCAATGTAGAGGGAAAGAGGAAGGCGGGAGAGAGGTCAAGCCATGCCGCCGCGTGTGCGGCCGATTTGTGACAGTTGCGGTCAAATAAAACGTCAGCATTGACACCGGCTGCCGCATATAACATGGCGTGAATCCCTTGCGAGGAACCGCCGGTCAAAAAGTGGCAGTCTGCCGCCTGATAAAAGCGCGCGGCTTGCTGTTCGGCTTGCCGAATAGGGCCTTCTCCCGTGTATAGATTGCCGGTTTCATAGACTTCGGTGAAGTCTAAAGGCAGAATAGAAGAAAATTCACGCAGTACAGGTTGCCCTTTGTGTCCAGGCATGTGCAGGCGGGCGGTGTGCTTGTCCGCGAGGGTATGCAGTGCGTCGTAAAGTGGGGCGGTCATGGTTGTTCTCCTTGTTTGAGCAGTAAATTACGGCGAATGGGGGCGGGGCCGCGCCAAGTAAAAGCGCGTTCTGGATATTTGGCTAAAAATTGTTTGCGGGTCAGTCCTTCTAGGTCGTCCAGCGACAAAGAACAAATAGGATGTTCACGGAAATCGGCCAACGGGGTTTGCTGGGCGGTGCGGTTCATCGGGCATACAAGCTGACAGGTATCACAGCCCCATATGAGCGGGTGTTCGCGTACTAGTGCGGCTTGCTCGTCGGTCAGCGTGCCGCCTTGCTGGGTGAGTGCAGACAGACAGCGTGATTTGTCCAGCCCAACCGGGCAGGCGCGTCGGCAAGCGCCGCAGTTGATACAGGTGGTTGGCGTGTGCGGTGTGGTGGGCAGCGTACAGTCGGTGACGATAGTGCCGATAAAAACATAGCTTCCATATAAAGGATGGATGAGCAGACCATGCGCGCCAATACAGCCCAGTCCAGCGTAGGCCGCCGCAAGCACTTCGGGTAAGGGGGAATTGTCGGCCAGCACAATGAAATTATTTTCCGGGTAGGCAGTGCGCAGTTCGGCAGCCATGTCTCCCAATGTCTGTTGGATAACGGCATGATAATCTCGGCCACGCGCATATAGCGAAAGGTTGCCGGGCCGCTGTTCGGCAGCATAAGGGAAAAGCGCAACAAACACACTGCGCGGCTGCGCAATCCGGCGGGTGAGTCCGAGCCGTGCCGCGTCGGTCATGTGAGCAAGCAGCAGGTCACAGTCACACACACCATACGCACAAAGTCCGCGTGACACGGACAATCTATCCACAATGTTCAAAAAAATATCTCCTTTCCCCAATTTTTCTTATAGTATAACAGAAAAAATTTGTCAAATAAACACTTGCGTGCAGCACACGGCGGCGATATAATAGATTCATTCTTACTTTACTTGTATAAAGTATTACGCAATGAAAGGCAGGTCACAAGCGATGACAGAAAGAATTTTCAACTTTTCCGCAGGTCCTTCGATGCTGCCCGTTCCGGTTCTGGAGCGCGCGGCTGCTGAGATGCTCAACTACCAGGGGTCGGGCATGTCAGTTATGGAGATGAGTCACCGGTCAAAGGTGTACGACTCCATTATCAAGTCTACGGAAGCCTCTCTGCGTCGCGTGATGGGCATTCCGGATAACTATAAGGTGCTCTTTTTGCAGGGCGGTGCAACCATGCAGTTCTCTGCCATTCCGCTCAATCTCATGCGCACCGGCAAGGCAGATTATGCCGTGACCGGTAACTTTGCAAAGAATGCTTACAAGGAAGCCAAGAAGTTTGGCGAAATCCATGTAGCGGCGACTTCGGAAGCCGATAACTTTTCCTATATCCCGTCGCAGGAAGAATTGTCGCTGTCGCCCGACGCTGATTACTTCTATCACTGCTCTAACAATACCATCTTTGGTACCGAATGGAAGTATTGTCCGGAAACCGGAAATGTACCGGTAGTTGCTGACATGTCCTCTAATATCCTTTCTAAGCCTGTTGATGTGTCCAAGTATGGCGTTATCATGGCAGGTGCGCAGAAGAATATGGGCCCGGCTGGCTTGACCGTGGTGATTGTGCGCGACGATTTGTTGGGCTTCTATCCCAAGGATAAAATGCCGGTACTGCTCGACTGGAAACTGATGGCTGATAAGGAAAGCATGTACAACACTCCGCCGACGTATGCGATTTATATTTTGGGTCTGGTACTCGAATGGATTGAAAACGAGGTTGGCGGCTTGGAAGAAATGCGCAAGCGCAACGAAAAGAAGGCCGAACTGCTCTACGCATATCTGGATAGCCAGTCGTTCTATCAGCCGACAGCGCGTGTGGATTCTCGCTCGATGATGAACGTTACGTTCCGCACAGGCGATGAAGAACTGGATGCCAAGTTTGTCAAGGCGGCGGTCGAAAACGGTATGTCTAACCTCAAGGGACATCGTCTGGTCGGCGGTATGCGCGCTTCGATTTACAATGCAATGCCGTATGAGGGCGTTGAAAAGCTGGTGGACTTCATGCAGAAGTTTGCCAAAGAAAACGGCTAAGGAGAGTCAGGGCAATGTATCAGGTCAAACTGTTTAATAAAATTTCCAAGGTGGGTCTGGAGCGTTTAGACCCGGAAAAGTATACTTGCAGCGAAGATGCCGAACAGTACGATGCTGTGCTGGTGCGTTCTGCCAAGCTGCATGACACCCAGTTCCCGCAGTCGCTCAAGTGCATCGCACGCGCAGGTGCAGGCGTCAACAACATTCCGCTTGAACGCTGTGCCGAAGAAGGTATCGTCGTATTCAATACGCCGGGTGCCAATGCCAACGCGGTGAAAGAACTGGTCATCTGTGGATTGATGCTGGCTTCCCGTGATATCGTAGGCGGTATTGAGTGGACGAAGTCGCTTGCCGGTACACCCGATATCGGCCCGGCAGCCGAAAAGGGCAAGTCCAAGTTTGCAGGCCCCGAAGTTGGTGGCAAGCGTTTGGGCGTTATTGGACTGGGCGCGATTGGCGTACAGGTTGCAAATGCAGCTGTTGGTCTGGATATGGAAGTTTGGGGATATGACCCCTATCTGTCGGTTGACGGTGCGCTTCGTCTGTCCCGTTCGGTTAAGCACATCACCGATGTCAACGAGATTTTCGCAAACTGCGATTATATCACCGTACATGTACCGTTGACCCCCGATACCAAGCATTTGATTGACGCGGATGCGATTGGCAAGATGAAGGACGGCGTGCGCATTATCAATATTGCGCGCGGCGAGCTGGTAGACGAGGACGCAATGGCGGCGGCACTGTCCTGCGGTAAGGTAGCACGTTATGTTTCCGACTTTGCAACCGATGCGATGTTAGCGCAGAAGAATGCGGTTATTATGCCGCACTTGGGCGCGTCCACACCCGAAAGCGAGGACAACTGCGCTAAGATGGCGGCACAGGAAGTACGCGAATTTTTGGAAATGGGTACCATTCGCAATTCGGTCAATTTCCCCAATCTCAAAGTACCGTATGAGGGCGGGCATCGTCTGTGCCTGATTCACAAGAATGTGCCGAACATGATTGCGCAGATTACCTCTACATTGTCGGCGCAGGGCATGAACATCGAAAACATGGGCAACCGTTCGCGCGGTGACTATGCTTACACCATTGTGGATGTCAATGAAGCCCCCAATGATTCGGTTCTGCAAGCGATTCGTGGGGTAGATGGCATGATTCGTGTGCGTGCGATTGAAAACCTGTAAAATCAACATAAAATGACAAAGCGCGTTTCGGGATATGAATTCCGAAACGCGCTTTTGTGCATTTTATAAGAAATTTACGGCAATTTTTTGGGAAGTGAATGGGCAAACGTGTTAAAATTTACAAAAATCTGGCTTGCAAATGCCCAAGTTTATTGTATAATTTAGATAGGGAATTTTTGATTTAGAAGATTTCAAATCCATAGATGAGGTGAAGGGACTATGAATTATATGGCTGAGTATGAGCGCTGGCTGGCTTCGTCTGCGCTGACAGACGAGGAACGGGCAGAACTGGAAGCCATTCGCGGAAATGAGGATGCAATTAAAGACCGTTTCTTTGCACCGCTTTCCTTTGGCACAGCCGGCTTGCGCGGGGTACTGGGCACCGGGCTGTACCGCATGAATCGGTTTACCGTGGGCGCTGCAACGCAGGGCTTGGCCAACTTGATTGTGCAAAATGGCGCAGAGGCTTGTGCACGCGGCGTGGCAATCGCCTATGATTCCCGTCATTTTTCGCCCGAATTTGCCCAGCTTGCTGCATGTATTCTGGCGGCGAATGGTATCACGGTCAAGCTGTACGATGAACTGCGCCCCACCCCCGAACTGTCTTTCGCAATTCGGTATTATGGCACCATTGCAGGCATCAATATTACCGCTTCGCATAACCCCAAGGAGTACAACGGCTATAAGGTTTACTGGGAAGATGGCGCACAGCTCCCGCCCAAGGAAGCTGATGTCGTAGCCAAGGAGATGGGCGCGCTCGACTTCTTCAAGGATGTCAAGACCATGGACTTTGAACAGGCCAAGGCCGATGGATTGATTAAAATGCTTGATTGGCAGACCGATGAGGCATACCTCAAAGAAGTATTGAAGGTTGCCATCAATCCCGACTGCGTGAAGCAGGTAGCCGACGACTTTAAGCTGGTTTATACGCCGTTCCACGGTGCAGGCTATCGTCTGGTGCCCGAAATTTTGAAGCGGATTGGCTACAAGCACATTATCTGTGTGCCCGAACAGATGAAGATTGACGGCGACTTCCCAACCGTTAAATCGCCCAATCCGGAAAATAAGGAAGGCTTCCATCTGGCGATTGACTTGGCAAAGGCAAATGGTGTTGACCTTATCATTGGCACCGACCCTGATGCCGACCGCACCGGTATTGTGCTCAAGAACAGCGAAGGCGAGTATGTCACGCTGTCGGGCAATCAGGTAGGCGTACTGCTGATTGATTATGTCATCACCGCGAAGAAGTTGACCGGCACCATGCCCGAACATCCGGCGGTGCTCAAATCGCTGGTTACCACCGAGATGGCGCGCGCTGCGGCAAAGGCAAACGGTGTGGACTGCTTCGACACCTTCACCGGATTTAAGTTCTTGGCTGAGAAAATCAAGCAGTTTGAAACCACTGGTTCTCACGAATACCTGTTTGCATTTGAAGAATCTTACGGCTATCTGGCAGGCGACTATGCGCGCGATAAGGATGCCGTGACCGCTTCCATGCTCATTGCAGAGATGGCGGCTTATTACCGCACCAAGGGTATGACCCTGTACGATGCGATGCAGACCATGTATGAAAAGTATGGCTTCTATACCGAGCAGACCATTTCGATTACCATGCCCGGCGTGGCGGGTCTGGAGCGCATGAAGGAATTGATGGCAGAACTGCGCCAGACCCCGTTGACCGAAGTAGGCGGACATAAGGTCGAGTATATCCGCGACTATCAGTCGGGTGTGCGCACACAGGTTAGCGACGGCAAGACCGAGACCATGGAGTTGTCGGGACAGAACGTATTGTATTATGAACTGGAAGGCGGTACTTCGTTTATTATCCGTCCGTCCGGTACCGAGCCGAAGGTTAAGGTTTACATTATGGCAAAGGCAGACAGCAAGGCTGCATCCGATGAAAAGGTAGCCAAGCTTGCTGCGGCTGCACAGGAAATTGTAAAATAAAAAACGTCCGCAAATCACAAAAAAGGCGCAGCGTTTCATTGCCGCGCCTTTTTTGCGGTACACAAAGAAAAGGAGGCGGATATGAGAAGATTTATTGGATTGATTGTCATGTTGGTGCTGTGGGTCGGCATCACGGTCGGGGTCAATATTTGGTTTGGCATAAATGGAGAAGCCACACAGACCAATTTGATTATCACCGGCGTGTATATGCTGTTTTTGTTGCTGATTATCCCGATTGGGTTACCCATTCATAGCCGGTTGCTGGAAGTTTTGCTGATGCTGTATGCGCTGGTGCTGGGTGTGCTGGACGTGGCAACCTTTTTCAAGATGAATCATACTGTGGTCAATCTGCTGGGGCCGGTGTTCATGACACCGTTTACGGGATTATTCTATTTTGAAGATGCGATTGGCATGGGCAGTTTTGCCATTTATGCCGCAATCGGCTGTTTTGCAGCATTCTTGACGCTGGCCGCTGGTGTGGGTGCCTGCATGGTGCAGCCCAGAGAATAAAATTTGATATGAAACGCATAAAAAACGCCGAACGACAAAAAATATCGTTCGGCGTTTCTTTTTTTGAAAGATAAAAAGAAAACGCGGTTTCAGGCCGCACTCTTGCACAGCCCCACCGCGTATCTTGACAAAAATCAGAAATCAAGGCCTGTCACATCGAACGTGTTCTTGATTAGCTGACGAGAATTATTATAAAAGAAAAACAATGTGTATGCAATGTGAAAAATTCATAAAAATTTTGTTAATTTTTTGTCGGCTTCTGTAAGTTCGTCACGAATAGAGTTTACACAAAACTCTTTACAAATGGCCTCCTTCGTGGTAATATAAATTGTAATTTGCCCCACGCTTAGTATTTTTGGGCACAGGATGTGTTTGAGCGCATCGTTTTTCACCGTCCAATACCCAGCGTGCGGGGACTTTAAAATTTTTTATGAGGTGAAAGTACCATGATTCGTAAGGAAGACAAAACCGCTGTAATTGAAGCAAACCGCACCCATGCAACCGACACCGGTTCCCCGGAAGTACAGGTTGCTATCCTGACTGCTCGCATCGGCGAACTGACCGAGCACCTGAAGCAGCATCCCAAGGACAATCACTCTCGCCGTGGCCTGCTCAAGATGGTTGGTCAGCGCCGCAGCATGCTCAACTATTTGCAGAAGAAGGACGTAAACCGTTACCGTGCTCTGATTGCAAAGCTGGGCATCCGTAAGTAAGTATCATCGAGGGGGGCATCCGTGCCCCCCTTACTTGCTACTTGTTCCACTCTATGAATAATCGGGCGGCTGTGCCGCGGCTTTAGCAGTTGGAGGGCAGCCCAATCGCTCTCTTGGATTGGACTGCGCTTCAAATGCTAAATGCTGCAAAGCCGCCTGTCCCAAACATGATAAGGAGGCTATTTGAAACATGAGCAACATCAATCATTTTGAGTTTAAAGACCATCGCGTGTTTGAGACGACCTATGCAGGCCGCCCGCTGCGCGTAGAAACCGGCAAGCTCGCTCAGCTTGCAAACGGCTCTTGCTTGGTACGCTATGGCGATACCGTTGTATTGGTTACCGCAACCGCTTCGGCAAAACCCCGCGACGGCATCGACTTTTTCCCGCTCTCGGTTGATTTTGAAGAACGCCTGTATGCAGTTGGCCGCATCCCCGGTTCGTTTATGCGCCGCGAGGGTCGCCCGTCCGAGAAGGCAATTTTGGCTTCGCGCCAGATTGACCGCCCGATGCGTCCACTGTTCCCCAAGGATTTGCGCAACGATGTTTCTATCGTGTGCACCGTGCTGGAAAACGACTCGGACAACTCGCCCGAAGTAACCGCGCTGCTGGGTGCATCCATCGCGGTTTCCATTTCTGATATCCCGTTTGATTATGTCATTGGCGGTGCCAATGTCGGCATTGTAGATGGACAGGTTGTTATCAACCCGACCGCAGAACAGCGCAAGCGCTCGGAAATGGATGTCACCGTATGCGCGACCGCAGACAAAATCGTTATGATTGAAGCGGGTGCAAACGAAGTGCCTGAGGACGATATGTTTAACGCCCTCATGACTGCACACGAGGAGATTAAGAAGGTTGTCGCATTTATTGCCGACATCAAGGCGCAGATTGGCAAGCCCAAGTTTGCCTATGAGCACCATGACATCAACCATGAGATTTTTGACAAGCTGGAAGCAGAGTGCCGTGGCAAGCTGGAATACTGCTTGGATACCGATGACAAGACCGTTCGCGATGCGCGTATTAAGGAAGTGCGCGACGCATTTGAAGCAGAACTGGGCGAGGAGTTCGTAAGCGAGCACGGCGGCGAGATTTCCGAGTGCTTTGACAAGCTCCAAAAGAAAATCGTGCGTAACTGGCTGGTACAGGGCAAGCGCGTCGATGGCCGTGGTATGGAAGAAGTGCGCCCGTTGGCTGCCGAAGTTGGCGTTCTGCCGCGTGTACACGGTTCTGGCCTGTTCACCCGTGGACAGACACAGGTTTTGACCACCTGCACACTGGGTACACTGGGCGATGCACAGGAGCTTGACACCATTTTTGATGAAAAGACCAAGCGCTATATCCATCACTATAACTTCCCGTCCTTCTCGGTCGGTGAAACCCGTCCGTCTCGTGGCCCCGGCCGTCGTGAAATCGGTCATGGTGCGCTGGCAGAGCGTGCGCTGCTGCCGGTTATCCCGTCCGAAGAAGAATTCCCCTATGCACTGCGTCTGGTTTCTGAGGTCGTATCCTCAAACGGTTCGACTTCGCAGGGTTCGGTTTGTGGTTCTACCCTCGCACTGATGGATGCAGGCGTACCGATTAAGGCACCGGTTGCCGGTATTTCCTGTGGTCTGATTACCGATGACGGACAGGAAACCACCTTCACCGATATTCAGGGCTTGGAGGACTTCTACGGCGATATGGACTTTAAGGTTGCTGGTACCAAGAAGGGTATCACAGCCATTCAGGTCGATATCAAGGTGGATGGTCTGTCTCCGGCAGTCATCAAGGAAGCGTTCCGCAAGTGCCGTGTTGCACGTCTGGGCATTTTGGATGAAATCATGCTCAAGGCAATCGACAAGCCGCGCGCAGATGTATCGGCTTGGGCACCCAAGATGATTACCATGCAGATTCATCCGGATAAGATTCGTGAAGTCATCGGCAAGGGCGGCAGCGTCATTCAGAAGATTGTTGCCGATTCCAATGCACAGATTGACATTAACGATGACGGCGTGATTACCATTGCAGCTGTCAAGGCATCTGACTGTGAGATGGCGAAGTCTATGATTGAAGCCATTGTCAAAGAGCCGGAAGTGGGCGAAATTTATTATGGTAAGGTTGTTCGCCTGATGAACTTCGGCGCATTCGTCAACCTGACTGCCAACAAAGATGGTATGGTTCACATCTCCAAGATGGCTGACCACCGCATTGAAAAGGTAGAAGATGCCGTTCAGGTGGGCGACATGGTTTATGTTAAGGTCATGGAGATTGACGACAAGGGCCGTATTAACTTGTCCATGAAGGATGTCAAGGAAGAAGAAAAACTCTAATTGAAACCGATATAGAGCCTATATGAAAGGTCACGCATATGCGTGACCTTTTTTGTGTGAAA